>JAEEGL015547384.1_pt1 | contig 15826 bp, 8 predicted proteins | sample 9134231 | NCBI WGS metagenome assembly JAEEGL01 (sample SAMN16246548, study PRJNA631951) | gut metagenome | biome: gut microbiome; feature: rumen; material: fiber-attached | host: Bos | place: Iran: Karaj | collected 2018-10
TTGGGGATTGGGGATTGGGGATTGGGCCCAATCCCCAATCCCCAATCCCCAATCCCCATTTCAAAAATTTTGAAAATAAATTTTAAATTTAAAATAATTTTATTTTTTTTCCCAATATAATGATAAAAATACATTTAAATATAAAAATGAATATATAGAAATAATTTCAATTTTTAAAAATAAATTTGAAAATAAATTTTCATTTTTCCAACTTTTAAATAACATTTTCTTGAGCATTTAATTTATTTATTTATAAGTTAACAAATAATTGAAATATTAATTGGATTAAAGTTTAGTCATTATAATGATTTATGAATAATAAAAAATTATATTTATAAATATTTAAAAAAAATAAGATATAATTGAACACTGAAATATCATCTAAATTAATATTTTAAAGAATTATAAATAAATAGAATTAGAATATGACACATTATAATAATTTAAAAACTCTTTTATTTTTCCAAATAAAATCATATTTAATATAAAATAAACTTTATTTTTAATTATTGAATCAAATTAATCCCAAGAAAAACAATTATTAAATTATTAAAAATAAATATTAATAAATTCCTTAATGAATAAATTAATATTAAAAAAAATCTTTCTTTCTTTAATATATATAATTAATAAAAAAAAATATAAATCAAATGAGAACTTTCAAATTATTTCTCTTGGCATTAATCTTAACAGCAATAAACGGAAAAAATTTAAGATTTATGAAAGGTCCAGGTTTAGATATGTTGGTCAAAAAACTTACATCAACTGCATTTAGTCAAGTATTGAATAAAGTAAATGCAATAGTAGGAATGTGGGAAAATATTGCAACAACATTTAGTACAAAAATTTATGAAGTAATGGAAGATTATCTTGAAGGAATGGGATTTGATTATTTTAGAAGTACATGTGAATTTAGATTAGATGTAGGACTTAGATTAGATAAATATAAGGATTGGGCTAAAAAAATCTTAAGAATTGTTCATGTTCCACCAAAATTTGCAGATTTATTCGCAGAACATATTAATGATGCTGAATTTGTTGATGATCATGTATATGGAGATTTTGATATGTTATTTAATAAAGATGATCCAAAAAATGATAAAGTTAATTTTGCTCATTTAATAAGTATGAAAGAGGAAAAAGACAATAAAATTACAATTATTTTCACTCATTCTAATGCTGATTTTAAATTATCTCCTGATATTATTGTTATGAGAAAAATTAAAGTTATTGCTGGAGGTGGTTATATTTCAAGTGAACCTTATAATATATTAACACCTAAAGCTATTACTACAGAAGATATGGAAATGATTATGAAATTCTTTAGTTTTAGTATGATAAAAATGATGGCTCAAGCTCTTGGTATTAAACTTAAAACTATTGGACCTAAGTAAACATTTAATTTCTTAATTTTTATTATTAGAGAAATAAAAAATGAAATTAAAAAATTTTTTTTTTATTTTTTTAAATTTGAATTTATTGAATTTTTAAGTTAAATAAATTCTATTTCACTTATGTTCTTAGATTTATTATTTAAAAAAAAAATAAAATTTCTTTCAAATTTTATTCTTTTAAAAACAATTAAAATAAAAAACTTTTATTAAAATTTTCTAAAGATTATATTTAATAATAGCTGGAATCATTTAATCATTTAAACTTATTATTAATCTTATAAAACCTTTTAAAAATTTGTTTTTCAAATTTAATTAAAATAATAAAAAGGATAATATATTATCAATAAATTATTTATAACGAAATATTTATTAAAAATATATAGAAATTCTTTTTTGTCTAAAAAAAAATTAATTACAAAAGTAAAAATAAATATTTGAAATAAAAATAAAAATATTTATTATAAACATTATAAATGTCAATCTTCAAAAAAAAATATAAAAAAAAATGAGAAAACAAGTCCAAGACTATTTTGAAGAAAACGCTCCAAAATACGATGAAAAATATTCAAAAATGGGTTTATCAACAAAAAGTATACATGTAGGTCAAACTCCAGATTTAACATTTGGTTCAGTAAACGTTCCAATATACGCAAGTTCAACATACGTTCAACCAATAGCAGGAATGCCATTAGGAAAATGGGTATATACTCGTTTAGGAAATCCAACAAGAAATTCCTTAGAAAGATGTATAGCATCATTAGAAAATGGAAAATATGCAGTAGTATTTCCAAGTGGTATGGCAACAATAACATCATGTCTACAATTACTAAATCCAGGAGATGAAATAATATCAATAAATGATTTATATGGTGGTACCCATACAAATTTTAGAGAATATGCAACAAATAAAAATAATTTAAAATTTACATTCTTTGATTTTAAAGACTTAACAAAATTTAAACCATTATTAAATGATAAAGTAAAAATGATATATATGGAAACAGCAACAAATCCAACATTAACAGTAGTAGATATACCAGAAGTAGTAAAAATAACAAGAGAATATAATAAAAATATATTAATAGTAGTTGATAATACATTTTTAAGTCCATATAATTTTAAACCACTTGATTATGATGTTGATATATGTGTAGAAAGTTGTACTAAATATATAAATGGACATAGTGATATTGTTATGGGATGTGCTATAGTAAAAGATGAAGAATTATATAAAAAATTAGTAAATATTGAAACTTTCTTAGGAGCAACTTCATCAGCTTTTGATTGTTATTTATGTTTAAGAGGTATTAGAACTCTTTCTCTTAGAGTTCAACAACATAATAATAATGGTTTAGCTGTTGCTAAATTTTTAGAGAAACATGATAAAGTTGATAAAGTATTTTATCCTGGATTAGAAAGTAGTCCTTTTCATAATTTAGCTAAAAAATTATATAAAGGTTATGGAGGTGTTGTTACTTTTGTTATGAAAGGTGGACTTGAAGAATGTAGAAAATTTTTAGGTAAATTAAAAGTTTTTCATTGTGCTGTTTCTTTAGGCTCTGTTGAATCACTTGCTGAACATCCTGCACTTATGACTCATTCTTGTGTTCCTCCTGATGTTAGGAAAGAATTAGGTATTGATGATGGGTTGATTAGGTTAAGTATTGGGATTGAAAATGAAGAAGATATTATTGAAGATTTAAAACAAGCTTTAGAGTAAAAAATTTTTTTTTGAGGGTTTTTTTTTAATTTATTTGAATTAAATTCTTTTTGGGTATTTTTTTACTATTTATAAAATATAATTTCAAAATTTTATTTATTTCTTTAAAAAAAATAATAAGGGTTATTTAATATTTTAAATTTTTTTTTTTTTTTGATTTTTTGATTTTTTTTTTTTTTTTAATTTTTGATTTTTTTTTAAGAATATATCTTTTTCAAATTTAAATATTTATTAATTTGTAATTTTTTTATAAAACATAACTTTCATATTAGGATTTTATTAATTTAATTTAATTAGAATTAAATTAAATTATTTGAGATTATAATTTTATCATTTATAACAACAACAAATAAATTTAAAAAAATGGGTGAAGGTAAAACAAAAAGTTATTTAATAATAAAAATTACTAAACATTTTCCTCAATCAAGATTAGTCCATTTTATAAACTTATTAATAAAATTAATTCCAATATTTTGTAGTACTCATGATTGGAATGTAAATAGTAAAAAAAGTATATCTCATTATATAAGATATTTAACTTTAGCAACAATAATTCATACAAAAAATAAAAAAACTGAAAATGTTTATAAAGTGATAGTAGCAATTTTATTATCTCTTGCAATTTATTTAGGTATATCTTTTTTTATTCTTTATAAAAGATTTATAGCTCATTATCGTCAGTTAATGGAATGTGATAAAATATTAATTAAATTTTATTCTTATTGTTATTTTTATATTTATGTTTTTTTAAGTCAATATATTTATTCTATTGGAATAGAAATTATTCAATATAGTGAATTAAATCTTTCTTATTATATTTTTATAGTTTTATTTGTTATTCTTGTAATTTATTCAGGAATTCTTTCTTTTTTCATTAATATGATTATTTATGAACCATTAATTATTGAAAATACTTCATTATTATCTTTTCCTATGACAACTTATAATAATTTTATTTTTTTATTTCCAATTTATCAAATTGTTGTTCAATTAGAATTGAATAGGAAATTTCATGAAACATTAGTTATAAAAAATATTTTCAGAGGAATATTTTGTGTATATTATATTTATTCTTATTTATCTAATAGATATTCTTATATTTCAAAAACTTTTGATTTTCTTTTAAAATATTTCTATTCAGCTTGTTTTGTTTCATGTGTTATTGAATGGATTTCTTATTATGATATTAAAAATGATTTGGTAGTTTTAGTAAAAGATAAAGGAATTATTTCTATGAAATTAATTTTAGAATTATTAATAAGTTATATTTTAACTGATTTTTTTTATAAAAAAGAAGGAAAAAGAATTCAAAATATGATAAGAAAATTTAATGAAAAAGATTGGAAAAAACAAAAAAATTGTGAAATTATTTTATTATTAAATTTATTTTATTATAGAAAAGATGAAAAATTATTAAAAGATTATATAGATCTCATTCATGAATATAATGAAGAAAAGATAATGAAATCAAATGTAAATAAAAAAAATGATTCAAAAGAACATTTAGAAATAAATGAATCTCCTGTTTTTTCTACAATTGATTTTTTATCCCAAAAAGAAAAATTTATTAAGACTATTAAAAATCAAAAAATATCAACTAATAAAGACATATCACATTCTTTTAGACTTGATTTTCCACTTTTATATAATTTTATTAAAAAAATTTTATGTGAAAGAATTGAAAGATCAACTTTTCAATCAAATAATGAATCATATTTTGAAGGACTATTTTCTTTATTAACATTATATTATTGTTTTGAAAGAAATTATTTTCAATCTTTTTTCTTAATTGAGACAATGAAAAAGAGTAAAATATATAAAACTTCAGTATTTTTTAAATTAAAAGTTGAAAAATTATATTCTCATATTAAAACATACTATAATATTTATTTAAAAAATGCATCACGTTTATATAATATTGATAATGATAAAAAAGTTCAAATTAGAAAAATTCTTTCAACAAATGTTAAATTTAAATTAATAAAAGATATTATAATAGCAAATGAAGTAATTAAAGTAACATTATCTTCATATATTAATGTTATGACAAAATTTACAAATGAAACAGAAATTGACTTTTTTGATTATAAAAAAGTAGTTTTTAATTTTATACATGAATATAATAAAGCACAAAATATTAATAAAAAGATTTTAGATGAAAAAATTAATGATGTAAAAGATGGATTAAGTGAAATTGATACTGTAAAATATAATTATGCATTAATAAGAAATTTTTTCTCTTCTAAAAATGATTATTCAAATAGAAAAAAATTTGAAGATGATTTAAGTAAAATGAGTATAAATAATTCACAATTAAATGATTATATTATCATTATAAGAGTAGAAAATGTAATGAATGTTGAAAATGGATTTAAATTTATTTTTTCATATTCATCACAAAAATTTAATAATTTATTAGGTTATTCAAAAGAAGAAATAAAAATTGTAGCTTTTACCGATATTTTTCCTAAAACTTTTGCAAAACATTATATTAAATTATTTTCAGATAAATTAAAACAAGGAATAACATATTTACAAATGAAAGATTTTTTTCTTATTGATAAACATAAATATATTTATAAATTTGATTTATCCTCTACAACATTATTTCCTGCTGATGGAATTAGATTATATATTAAATTACATGAAATTTCAATTTTAGATAATTACTGTATATTAACAAATAAATTAGGAAGAATTTATTCTATTTCAAATCATGTTGAACAAATATTCTTTTTAAAATCAATTATTTTTTCTAAATGTAGAATTAACTTTGATGATTTATTTATTTTTAATGTTTCTTCAGGATTATCAAAAAGTGATTATTTTTTACATGATATTTATGAACAAATAATAAATTATTTAAAAGATACTAATAATAATGATATTTCACAAAAAATTGGAGAAGATGAATTTTCTAATATTATGGTTAAAATTTCAGAAATGATAACAAGTTTAAAATTGAAAAAAAATCAACCAATTATAAGATTTATTTGTAAAAAGGAAGAATTAGTAAGTAATAAAAATGTTCCAAAAAATTTTTTTTGTATAACTTTTCAAATTATTTCACCTCAAAATAAAACTATTGTAAAGAATTTAAATAAATTTTTATATAGTGTTACACAAAAAAATTCAACAATAACTCAAAAACCTCCAGTTTCAATTTTTAATTTTGATAAAGATGAAATAATGGAAATGAGAAATATGAATATTAAAAAAGATTTAATATTTAGAATAATGTTTGTAAAAAGAATATCTCTTAGAGTATTAAAAATATTTTATAATATAATAAATAAAGATAATTCAGAAATAGAAAAAGAAGATAATAAATTATTAACATATAATAATGAAGAAAAAACAAAAACTACAAATATTAATAATAATAATGATGTAAATGAAAATACTTTACTTTTAAAAACTGATAATATAGATGATATTATATCATTAAATTTACCTTCTATATCTTTAACAATGAGAATATCAATTTTATTTTTTTCTGTTATTTTCATTGGATGTATTTCTGTATTATCAATATTTCAAATGAAAAAATTTAAAAGGCAAAAAACTTATATGAAAAATTTTTTATATTATTTAATGTATCAAGCAACAACTTTAAACTTATTAACTAATATTTTATTCCTTCAAATAAAAAATAATAGACTTCAATCACAATTTTTTTTAAATTCTGAATATGAAGAAGATACTAAATTAAAATTATTTGATTTTTCATCATATAATTTATTAATCAATAAAGCAAATTTAGAACAATATTCTGATATTTCATCATTTATTATTAATCAGTTAATACATAAAGAAATAACATTTTCAATTCCAGAAATGAATGGTACAAAAATTGATGAATCAGCAAGTTTTTCATCAATGTCTGAAATAAGAAGAATGATTGATTCTACTTTACAAAATATATCAATTCCTTTAATTTTTAATAATTCAGATTATTATTTTGAATATAATTCAGATGAAAAATCTGAAAATTATTTCATTAAATTAGCTTATGTTATTTTTATTGATAATTATATATCATTATATGTTGCATATACAAATGAATATATTAATGCATATATCCCACTTGTAATTGAACCTCATATAATAGGAAAAAGTTCTAATTCATTTGGTTTTATATTAGTTGCAGTATTATTTTCAGTTCTCGTTATTTTTTCAGTAATTTTATTTTTGAAAAATGATAAATATTTATATTCAAAATATTTTATTATTTTTAATCAACTTCTATTCTTTCATTTATATATTGGTAGAAAAACTCAATATTTATTAGAATATATTGAAACTGAAGGTAATATAGAAAATGAAAAAAAAAAATTAACAAATATGGTATCTAGAATATTATTAAATCCAAATATAGAAGATAGTCTTATTTTAGAAAGATTATTAAAAGATGGTCAATTTGAAAATATAAATCAATTAAGAATAAATCCATTTTTATTAGAAACAAATAAACCATCTAGAAAAGTTAATTTTTTAGGTAAATTATTATTAAAAGGAGCTATATCTAATATTTCAGGCGCTCCTGCACAAGCAAATTCAAGTGTAGCATCATTAAAAAGAGTATCAAAAAATATATTTTCAAAGAAAAAAAAGAATTCTCCTACTAAAGATTCAAAACCATTACCATCACCAAATACAAGTAAAAGTACTTCAACTGTATCATCAAGTACTAATACATTAGTTAAAAATACCCCAACAATAATTTTTGATCATAATGGACATAAATTATTAAATAGACCAAATCAAAATTTATATTTAGAAATATCTTTACCTATTTTATTAATTTCATATTTAGTAATTTGTATAATTGAAGGAAAAGTTTCTGCAACTTTAGGAAGTAATACAAAAGAAGTTATAAAACAAGAATATTATTTATTTTCAACTTTATTTATGACTGTTCAATTAGTACAAACTCATTTATTATCTTTATTAAGAAATAAAGAAGTTATTGAAAACTATATTCCTACTCAATATTATGCACTTTGTGAAGATGCGGAATATACAATTAATAATAATGAACATAATATTTTTGAAGAAATTCAAATTTGTTTTAATTTATATGAAAATGAATTTAAAAGAGCTGTTTATGGAAATTTTAATTCAAAATTTAATAATTTAAGAAATTTATTAATTAATTTTAATTCTGAACATTTTTGTAATAGTGTTGGTAATTTAATTGATGAACTTAAAAATAAAGAAAAAAAACCTATTTATATTTTTCAAAATGAAACTGGGGAAAGTTTTATTTTACAATGTAAAGAAATTGGAAATGGATTTACTAGTAAAGGATTAGTTACTATGATTGAGAGTATTTATGATGAAATAATTAGTGAACATAAAGATTTTAATAATGATGAAGAAAAAACTTCTGAAAATAATTTAATGAGATTTAATAATCCAAATTTAATTATTATACAACAATCAATTTATATTGTTTTAAATAAAATTCCTTACATATTAATGTATCTTTCATATGGAGATTATGACTCTTTTGAATCAAAAATTATAATGTTTTTTACTATTTTTATTTGTTCTGAAATTTTTATGATTATATATGTTTCATCTCATTATTATAAATGTTTGTTAAGGTATAGAAATGATGAAAATAATATCGATTTTTTTACAAAATGTGTTGGACATACAATCATATTTTAATTTTTATTATTTATAGTTAAAAATTATTATATATATATATTTATAAATATATTTTTTAAGTTTTTTTTCATTATTTTTTTATTTTATTTTAGTTTTTTTTTTTTCATAATTTGTCACACATATTAATTAAAATTTCTTTTGTAATTTTATTTTTTCTGAAAATTTTTTTTTTTTAAATTTTTTTGCAATCATATTTTTACTCATTTTGTTTGTTAATTCACCTTTATAAAAAATAATTAAGAGAATTTGGAATATTATAAAAAAACTATATTATAATATGGATGATATTAATAATAAAAAAATTATATATTTATATTATTTAATTGATTTTATTCTTAAATTTAATCTAAATATTTAAAAGGAAAAATTTTTAAAGATAAACCTTAGAATGAAAAACATTAATTCCAATTTTTAAAGTTCTTTTTTCATAATTAATCTGTCTCTAAATCATAAATCAATAATTATTTCTTTTTTCAAGTAACATTTAATTTCATTAAAAATTGAATTTTTATTTTTTTTGTCCTTTAAGTAAAAAACATGCAATAATTATTAAGAAATATACTATATGGTATCATTCTAACCGTCACAATTTCAAATTTTTTTGAATTTTTACACAAAGTTTCTATAAAACTCATTTAAATTAAAAATAAATTACATTTAAAAAATTGATTAAGATTATTGGAATCTCAAAAAAAAGAAATATGCCCCGAATTTTTAATTCATTACTTCCTCTCTATTTTGTTGATTAAATTCTGATTTTTAAACCAAAAATTAATTATTATTTATTATTTTTATAGATTTCTATGGATGGATTAAGAGTAGAGCTTTTTTACATAAAATGATTTTTATAAAATAAATAAATAATCATTTACTTATTCTAATCAGAATGATTTTTATAATCAAAAACCTTATTAAAATAATTCATGTATAAATATGAAATAATTTCATATTTCTTATTTCCTAAATTCAGTCATCCTAAAGAAAGTAGATTTTTACATTTTTTTTCTTCTTTATCGAATAAAAAAAATATTCTAAAATTTTCAAATCAATTATCAATTTCTTTAGAGAAAATTAAGAATGGTGAAGATAAAAGAACATCAATTATTGTAACAAATATTCCAAATACAATAACAAAAGAATATATAAAGAAAATGTTAGAAGGAATTGGAAATATTAATTATTTATACCTTCCTTTTGATAAAAGTAAGAATAGAAATCTTGGATTTGCTTATATAAATGTAGTTAATTATAAAAGTATAATAAATCTTTATAAAAGATTAACAGAATATAAGTTTGAAAATCATCAATTAATATATCCAATAGAAATTTGTTATTCAAAAATTCAAGGGAAAAATGGATTAAGTCAAATGTTTCAAAAAAAATAATAAATAATAAAATATAATAATATAATACTAATAATAATTATAATTATATTTACCTTATTATATAAAATATTTTTATAATTATATTCATAATAAAAAGAGGTAATAAAAATTTTTAATTTTTTGATTTAGACAATGATTGCTTCTTAGAACTTTTAATAATTTATTTAGATCTATTAAATGATTAAGAAAAAAAAAGAAAAAATTAATATTTTATTAATTAATGAATTTTTATTATTATATATTTAAAGACACTATGTATTAAAATGTATGTTTAATTATCAAATAGAAAAAAATAGATTAATTATTAAATATATTTTACATTATTGAATAAGAAAGAAAATTTAATTCATCATTTATTTATCAAATCAAATAATTCACTTATTCATAAAGTTAAAATTCATTGGATTTTCATCAGAAATTTTATTTTTAAATGCCATTCCATAAATTTGTCTTTTAGTTGCATATTTTTGAGTATCATAATATGGATATTGTTTTATTCCTTTTATTGTATTAATTTGAAATTGAATTGAATTTAAAGCATTTAACATAATATCAAATGAACTTTTATCTAAATCAACTCTTAAATTAGATAAAGATTCTAAATTAGGAATTTTATTCAATTCAAAAATTTCACTTTGATTTAAAATTTTATTTTTATTTTGACAATAAAAATTAATTAATTTTAATTCATCTTTTCTTAATAAATGTGCATTTATTGTATCTATTATTTTATTTAATGATATTATTTTAGATTGAATTATATGATTATAAGTATTTAATTCTTGAATAGTTTCATTTAATGATGATTCTGCTTTATTTAAAATTTCTTTTTCTTTTTCATTTAATTTTATTCTAATAATTTCAAAAGCATTTTTAATCTCATTTTTACATTTTTCAGTTAAATTTGAAATTTCAATTTTTTTCTTTTCAATATTATCATTTAATATTTTAATTTTTTTAACTTTATCATCAACATGAGAACATAATTCTTCTGTTTTCCCATAAACTAAAGGATAAGCTTTTTTAATATTAATAACATCATGATTTTTATGAATTCCATGAACAACACATTCAGAACAAACACATTTTGATAAACAATCTAAACAAAGATATGTAATAAGTTCTCCATGTTCTTCACAAATTTCATTTGAATTTTTTAAATTATTATTATTTACTGGGTTTAAATATGCTAAATTAATTAAATTATTTGAATTACTAAAATTTTTGTTTGTATCTTTGTAATAATTTATATTTTCATTATTAATATAATTTGAATTAAAATTTATATTTTCATTTTCTTTTTTATCATTAATTGCTTGAGATAAAATTTCTTTTGCAGTCTCGTTATCAATTTCTGTTTCATTTTTACATAAATCACATATTACATATTGAGTTTTATTTATTCCTTTATTTTCTTGACGTGATATATTATCTGCTGCACATGGAATACATAAATTATGATTACATGAAAGTAATAAAGTTTCATCTGTTTTATTATGACATTTAGAACAATAAATTTCATCTGACATATTTTTTGATGTATATATTTTTAAATTTTTTATTGTTTTTTATTATAAAAGATTATTTTTATAATCATCTAATTTTTTTTGAAATTTCAATTAATTTGAATATCATATTTATTTGATAATTATTATTTTTTTTTTCTGATTTTTCTTTTTATGTTAAAATATTTATATAAGATTTAAAAAGAATAATAGTTAGATAATAAAGAATTTTATTAAAGGATAAAATAAGTAATTATTTAATATAAAAAAATTAATAATTTTAATTAAAAATTAAAATTAAATATAATAATATGTATGAAGATGAAATTGACACTAATCCAAAAAAAAAATTAAATGAAATAATAAAACCTTCATTAACCAATGTTCATTTCAAAACAGAAAAAATAGAAAAAAATTTAAATTTAGATTTATCACCAATTCCACCGAAAAAAAAATCATTTAGTATAACAAGTGATATAAATGAAATTTTAGAAGCAACAAATAATTCTCCACCAATTAAAAAATTTACAAATTTAATTCCAGTTGGAATAAAATGTAAAATTAAAGAACATAATATAAAATATATATCATTAGATAGAAATAAAATGTCATTTATTTGTAAAAAATGTTTGGAATATGGATTAGCAGAAAATAATTTGGAAATATATGAAGAAAATGAAAAAATAAATTTAGAAAAAAATAATGATGATTTATGTAATGGAAATTGTGGAAATACTGCATATTATTATTGTATAACATGTAATGAATTTTTATGTTATCAATGTCTTATGATAAATCATAATAATCATTCTATAGATTCAATTAATTATGAATCTAATTCTTTTAAAGATGATATTAATATTGAAATTGGTTTATTAAATAGATTAATTGAAGCAATGGAAAATTTTCAAATAAATTATAAAAAAATTGAAAAGGAAGATAATATAAAAGATTTAGAATTAATGAATAATTTAAAAAATATTATTGATCAAACAACTAATATGATTAAAAAATCATTAAATGAAAAAATGGAAAAATTATTTAAAAATTTTAATGAAATATATGAAGGATTTGATAATGATAATGAATCAATATTTGAAAGTGTAAAACAATTAAAAATAAATATCAAAAATGCATTATCAGATTTAGAAGAATTAAATAAAACATTAAACGATGATTCTCTTAAATCAATTAATAAAGTTGAAATTATTCAAGAAGGACATAAAAATTATAAAGAAATAGAAAAATTAGTAAAACAATCAAATAATATTTTAAATGCAATCACAATGAATGAATTTAATACAAAAGATAATAATAATAATAAAAAACTTCAAAAAGAAAATATAATTTTGAGTTCAAAAACATTAGAAAATTCAGTGAAATATAGTATTCAAAGTGGAAGTAATAGTGAATGTTTTCATTTAAATAGATTTAAAAGTTTCCAACATCATGATTTAAAATATTTTAAATCTACATCATTATGTTTTTCAACTAAAAAAAATATATCTTTAGTTGGATTAAATATTTGTTCTTTATATTTTAATAAAAACAAAATAAAAGATCCAAATTTTATAATGAAAAAAAATGATGAAAGAGGATTTTTAAATATTGAAATTGTAATAAAAAATAAAAATGAAATTAAATTTAAAGAAAATAAAAAATTATATGGTGCAATTAATATAAATGATCCTATTATTTCAATATTTTTTTCAACTCCTGTTAATATTGAGAAAGATAATAATTATATAATTACAATTAATAATTTATCAAAAGATAATTGTTATCCTGATTTTTGGACTGGATCTTGTCCTTCAATTACTCATGATAATTTAAATCAATTAATTCATTGTAATTGTACTGGAATTTATTTTGCATTTACTTCTCCTGATGGAATTCAAAGTGATTTTAATGAATTTTCTAATGGTATTATAGAAGGTATAATTTATAGTACAGCTAAATAGAAATATTTAAATGAATTTTAATGATATTATTAATTTAAATTCAGGATAATAATTATTAATAGAATAAAAAAATATAAAAATTATTTTTATATATTAATTAAGAAAAAATTTAAAATCTCATTAATAAAAAATGTTTTATTTTTATTATTGTAAATGTAATTAAAAAAAATTAAAATTCATTTAAAAATAATTTTTATTTTTATATTATTTTTCATATTTAAAATAATTTATAAAATAAAAAAATTATATACCTAATTGTTTTTGTAAAGAAATAATTTGATTTAAAAAAACATCTTTTAAACGTTCAGACTCTTTTAAATCTTTTTCTAATTCATATATTTTTTTCCTAGAATCAATTTGAATATCATTTAATTGATTTGTCATTTCATCAACTTTTTTAGATAAAGTATTTTTCATTATATCAAATTGATGAAGAAGAATTTTTTCATATGAATCAGAAGTCATATTTTTTCCTTGAATTATATCATATTTTTTTTTCAAATCAGATTTTTCTAATTTTAATATATTAATTTGTTCATTTAATTGTTCTATTCTTTGATTTAAATTTCTTATATTATTATCTAATTTTATATTGGATTCTTTTTGATTTTTTGTAAATTCTTCATTATGTTTTTTTACAAATTCCATAATATCAATTTTTTCTATTTTTTTTATAAAAATTTGATTATTATTTTCTTTGGTTATATTTTCTTTATTATTATTTTCTTTTTCTTTTTCCTTGCATATTTTTTCTAATTTTGAAATTTTTTCATTCAAAGTTTTAATATCTTTATTTAATGATTCAATTTTCTTTTTATAAGACTCCTCTATTATTTTTTTTTCTTCTGAAGATTTTTTTTTTAATTCATCAATATCTTTTGATGAATACTTTAAATCGGAATTTGAATTTAAATCTCCTTTTAAATTTTCATTTTCTTTTAATAAATTATTTAATTTTTCATTTAAATTTTGAATTTCTTTATCATATTTTTCATTTAATATATTTATTTCTTTATCTAAATTAGAAACGTCTTTTTTATTATTTAATAATTCTTCGTTTTTTGAATTTAAATTAATTAATATTTCATTATAAATGTCTTGCAATTTAAAAAATTTTTCAACATTTGTTCCTTTAAAATTATTTAAAGTATCTAATTGTTTATTTTCATTATCAATTTTATTAATTATTTCAATCAAATTTAAATTCAAATTATTGAAATAAGATTCAACTAATTTAGCAACATGAGGACATATTTTTTTATTCTTAATATTATAATCTAATAATTCATTTAAAGTACTAATTTTCAAAAAATCATCAATTTCACTTTTATTTCCTTCATTTTTTATAGAATTAGAATTTTGATTTAAATTAAGATTATTATTATTATTTATCTTAGAAGGTATTTTTTCAAAAAATTCTTTAATAGAAATAACTTTAGAAAGACTATCTTGATATAAACTATCATTATATAATTTTAATTTGATTAATGTAAAATAATCATTAACTTTTTTTAAAAATAAATCACTTAAATTACATTCTAAAAATAATTTTTGAATACATTCATTTTCATCTTTTGTTCCATAAATTTTTGAAATAATTTCAATATTTCCACTTTGTTCATTAATTTTATCAATAAAAATAGAAATATTTCTTGCATCATCAATTTCAGAAAGTTTTTTTGTTAACCCAGGATTTTTGGATAATACTTTATACATTTTAATATCTTTATTATTTGAATTTATCATATCTTGAATTGTCAATAAATCATTCTTAAGCATTTGAATTAAAGTAGAATATGTTTCTGTTTTATTTGAAGAAAAATAAAAATTATTTTGTGATTGTCTAACTTCACTTCTACTACTTCCAACTCTTTTATAAAAATTATCTCCAGTTGTTTTTTTTATATCCATTTTTTTAAATTATGTAAATTGAATTTAGAAAGAAAAAAAATTTATTTTTATTTAAATAAATTTATTTTTTTAATTAAAAATTATTGTTTTTTACTCTAAATTATTTATGACCATTTGCAATTTAAAATTAATTCATCATTTATATATTCATAATCATATTTACTAAATTTTCCTTTTCTATTTTTTAAAACTACTTGATAAATATTATTAAAATTAACAATATTATTTCCTCCATTTTCCCAAGTTTTTATTTTATTATTTGATAATAAAACAA
>JAEEGL016069306.1_pt1 | contig 15826 bp, 10 predicted proteins | sample 9134231 | NCBI WGS metagenome assembly JAEEGL01 (sample SAMN16246548, study PRJNA631951) | gut metagenome | biome: gut microbiome; feature: rumen; material: fiber-attached | host: Bos | place: Iran: Karaj | collected 2018-10
ATAGATTTGGAAAATGACAAAATTGAACGAAATGCACAATATGAATCATTTGATGAGCAAATTAAATAGAACCTTGCTGTGGCTTGTCCCTATCTTAACTCCCCTCCCCTGGGGAGGGGTTGGGGGTGGGTTACTCATTTCCTGCGTGGACTTCGACGACGCCACCCATGCCGTCTCCACCCGCGTGCAGCTGTCGCTGCCCTCGGAGTTTACCTCTGGCGGCGGTCTTGGCGGGCACGATATAACCCTGCAGTTTGCCGACCAGCGCCACATCGCACAGACCGACGGCGAGGGCATCGCCACGTTCCAGGGACTGGTGCCCGATGTCTACGACATCTCCTGCTCGTGGAAGATTACTGCCGAGGAGTATCACGCGCTGACAGGCGACGCACAGGTCATCAGCGGGGCGACGGTCAGCGGTTCGGTGAACCAGCGGCTCATCAGCCAGGACGGCGAGACCATCACCCTGCCCACGAGCCTGAGCATAGACCGCGACATCATCATCGGAAAGATCTTCTACGCCGGTTCCAAGGACCTGAACAACCGAACGTACATGGCCGGCAAGTATCTGGAGCTGTATAACCAGAGCGATGACAGCGTAGATGTCAGCGGACTTTACATAGGACTCGTCGAGGCGGAGAGCACACAGGCCTATACACTGGAGAACCTCCATGAGGACTATGCCGACTCCGTCGTACTGCTGAAGCAGGTGTTCCGCATACCCGCCGATGCCAACCACAAGGTGAAGCCTGGCGGCACGGTGCTCCTGGTGAACAGCGCCATCGACCATACACCCAACGACACGCTGGAGAACAACCTCCTCGATGCCGACTTCGAGGCGAAGGATGCCAGCGGCAGGATGCAGAACAACCCCGACACACCAGCGCTGGAACTCATCTACACGATGTACCCCTCGGTGTCGTACATGAACCTGGTGCAGAGCGGCCCCTGCGGCGTGGTCATCTTCCGCACCGACGACGATGTCACCGCCTGGCCGCTGACCTACCCCTACGGCAAGACCGCCGGTAACCAGTGGCTGCTCTGCCCCAAGCGGCATATCATCAACGGCGTGGAGTGCCTCCGCCTGACGAACAAGACACCCGCCGTAGACGTGAGCTCGAAACGACTCTATAGCGAAATCGATGCCGGATATACCAATATCAACGCTATCAGCGGATGGAACGGCGAGGTGGTATACCGCCGTACCGCGAGTCTGGCCGTCGACGGTCACCCCATCCTGATGGACACCAATAACTCTAGCAACGACTTCCAGACTTCCACGAAGATAAAACCGAGAGAGTATGATGGGGAATGAAGATTGAGGATTGAAAAATGAAAACCCTGCGTAGAAACGGCCTGAAAGGCCAAATAGCACTTAGCCCAGGGCATCGCCCTGGGTACAAGGAGATGGTTAAACTCGCCCTGAAAGGGCAAAAGCCCCATCTCGTCCATTATGCTTTTGCCCTTACAGGGCGTCGGCTGCGCGCCACATTTACCCAGGGCGATGCCCTGGGCTATGAGCTTATTGGCCTTTCAGGCCGTCTTTGCGGAGCTTGCGAAAGTTGAATTAAGGATTAAAGATTGAAGATTATGACAGCATTAAGAATGAAACAGTCGTCAGTGAACCTGATTAACCAGATTGACGACAACAACACGGCCCTACTGGAGAAGGTGTTCCTTTTCCTGAAAGTGAATGTGCCAGAGAATGAAAAAAACAAACAGGTTGAGAACAGACGGGCAAAAGCAAAGGAACTTGCTCACTCTTTCTTGGGTGCCTTCGCAGAGAGCAGAACCGACGAAGATTGGAAAAAGGTAAAGGAAGACTATCTGATAGAAAAATACGGTAACGAACGATGAAAGTATTTATTGATACAAATATCTTCCTTGACTATATTCAACAACGGCCTGAAGGCTGGATGGAGGCAGAAATCCTTTTTTTTCTTGCTATCCATAAAGAGATTGAATTATTAGTCTCTGACTTGACTATTGCCAACATGCGCTACATAACGAGGAAGACTATTCCCCTGAAGCGGTTTTACTCTGTTATGAAGGGTTTAAGACCATATTATGTGATAGTTCCTGTTGGAGAAAACTGCATAGACGATGCTTACAGGATTGAGACCCGTGACTTCGAGGACGCCCTACAGTATTTCTCGGCAGAACAGGCAGGAGCCGACTGCATTGTTACCCGTAATATTAAGGACTTCGACTTCTCCAGCACTGTGGAGACGTTGGAGCCGATAGATTTCCTGAAGAAATATTTCCCAGAAGAGATTTAACAGAATAAAGCATGGACAAGTTGAAAAAGAAACATGCGTCGGAAAGAATAGAACAGTTGGTATTTTGCCTCCTGTCCATAGTCTTTAGTTTTCATCCGTTGTGGGGTTTTGCCCAAAGCGAGGCGCAATACCGCTACCAGGATGCTACGCAGCTGTGGCGGTTCACAGACAATGCGGCTGGGCTGGGACTGGACAACAGCGAGAACCGAGGCTATGCGGAGTTCGGACTGGAGCACCGCTCGGGAGATTATCACCGTGTGCAGGAGGGCGGGCAGCGGAACCAGCTGACCTTTGAGACGGAGCGATACCAGCACATTGGCAGTTTCCTGGTGGGCTACGGACATTTCCTGTTCGACATGGACCGTACGAAAGACCGCGCCTGGGCCGACGTGATGCGTCCCTACGACTCTAACCCATTCTACAGCGGCAGCAGCGTGCATGGCAAGTACGACCAGCAGCTCTTCGACCTCACCGCCGCTATCAGCACCATTCCCATACCGCTGGCCGGCGAGAACGTTGACCGCGAGCTGACGCTGGGGGCCAGGCTGGACTATAAGGTGGGCGACCTGAGCCGCCTGCGTGACCCGCGTTCCCGCTCGGAGCTGCTCGACTATAAGATTGCACCGGGTGTGACCTACTCCTTCGGCCATAATGCCGTCGGCCTGAGCGGATATTATAACCGCCGGAAGGAGAAGATTCCCAATATGACCACCGTACAGCAAGACCCAAACCTGATGTACTACCAGTTCTACGGTCTCGGCGAGGCAACGGGCACCGTCGGCGGCTATAGCGGCTACCAGCGCGAGTGGGTGAACCACCAGTTCGGGGCAGAGCTGACATACAGCCTCACCCCCAAAAACCTCACCCCCAACCCCTCTCCCAAGGAGAGGGGGGCTTCTTCTCTCAACTCCATCGGTATCGCCCGTGGCGTGGAGGATGTCTGGGGACAGTATAAGTTCTCGCCGGGCCGCTACACATCTTATATATATAAGGCAGCGTCGCGCAACCGTCTCGGTAAGGGCCGTCTGCTCCATGCCATCGACCTGGAGGCCGAGTGGCAGCAGGGCTATGCCGACGAGTACCGTCAGCAGCTCATCCAAGAGAAAGACCCTGACAAGGGCTACACCTCGTACCGCTACGAGACGCAGATAGAATACCGTAAGCGCCAGCAGCTGACTACCGTCGATGCCTCCCTCCACTACCGCCTGAACATAGTAGGTAACGCTTCCGAGCGTTACGAAGAAGTAGGTAACGCTTCCGAGCGTTACGAAGAAGTAGGTAACGCTTCCGAGCGTTACGAAGTAGTAGGTAACGCTTCCGAGCGTTACGAAGAAGTAGGTAACGTTTCCGAGCGTTACAGCAGCCAGTTCAGTGATGGCACGCTAGGAAGCGTGCCCTACTACGGCTACGTGGGCTTCCTGGCCCGTCTCTCCGGCTCCACCAACAAGCACCTGCTCCCCTCCTCAGAACTGAAGCACCAGCGCCTCGACCTCTCCCTGGAGGGCGGCTACGGACTGCTAAAGGGACGCCTATGGCTCGATGCCACTGCCACCTACAGCAACGCCACAAAGGCAGACCTCACCTTGGCCGACCCAACGACAGAGGTGGCACAACAAGTGCTCCTGCCAGACATGCCCTACTACGATGCCAACTATTTCCGTGGTCAGCTCTCCGTGAAATACCTCTTCCCGCTGAAACTGAAAGGCATCACCAACACCTTCTATGTGAAAGCCTACGGCGACATCATCTCTGCCCAGCACTCCCTCGACAGAAAGACCGTGGGAATAACCTTTGGCCTGTATAACTGACAGAGGAACGTCTTTTTGACATAAGAACATATAAGACATAAGAATAAAAAACAAAGTGTACTATGAAAAAAATCATGCGAGGTTTATTATTTATTATTTTTACTTTATCATTTAGCAGCGTAGCTGCGCAGACCAAGGACAAGCCCTATACCGTCGCCCAGTTGCTGGCTCAGAAGGACGCCCTTGCCGCTTCTGGTGAGACCGTTTGGGTGAAGGCCGACCTGAAAGGCCTCGGCGAGGACGGCACAAAGACCAACAATGCCGACACGGAGGATGCCGAAGGCAAGACTGTGCGTAACATGGCCGGTCTCTTCGGTGACGAAACGGGCGAGTTCGTGGCTTACAGCTGGCAAATCCTCGGTCAGCTTGACATCGCCGACCTCACGAATACCAAGAACCTGCTCATCGCCCTCACCTACGGCACGGAAGGTCACCCCTATGGTAATTCCTCCAATCCGCAGTATGCCAGCAAATACGAGCCTACCGATGCCCATTTCTCCCTGGCCGAGGTTCATGGAGCCTTGAAGTTGGAGATCAAGAACGGCTTCCGAGGCTACCACATCGCCAGCTGCTATCAGGTTCCGCGTGAGATTGTGGCCGCGAGGGTCAGTTCCGGTTATACGGCTAAAAACGGAGCCACCGTTAGCTACGGCTACTATGACGGTGCCGAGGAAGGCAAGAACTACATCATCAACAAAGATGCAGCACTGGTGCTCCTAGGTTACGACGGCACCTACGACTTCGTGCTCTCCGCCGACTACTACGAGCAGATCAACAGCAACAGCCTGAACGGCGGCGAACAGGCTGGCGTGAACACCATTCCGATGAAGAACAACGCCCTGCGCTACCATTATCGTTTCGTTGCCACTGGCGACAAAACGGGTTTTGAGCGTAACCGTGACGAGTCGACTGAGGTTGAACTGGCATCGAAGGACGAGGTCTACCTAACCGTCAACGGCAACGACAACCACTTCTTTGGCAACTGGACGTGGGAGACCGACGATAAGAAGTGGATTTCCTGGGCAGGACAATCCATCGCCGACTTCCATGAAAAGCCTGCTGACACCATAGAGGGTGATGTCAATGGCGACAAAACAGTCGATGTGGCCGATATCTCGGCAATCATCAGCCAGATGGCCGGCACTGCATCCTACGACAATGCCGATGTGAATGGCGACGGTACTGTCGATGTGGCCGACATCTCTGCCGTCATCACCATCATGGCAGGAAACTAATTGAGCCTCTCGCCATTTCTTTAACAACGAATTAAAACGTATTGCACGAATGATACGAATTGTCTATATGCGAAGTTTATTATTTATTATTTTTTCTTTCTTATTTAGCCCCGCAGGGGCGCAAGAGGAAACTATCACCCTGCGCATCAAGGGCATGAAGTGTGAGGAGTGCGGCCACAAGGTGATGGTTGCCGTGAAGAAGCTGCCGGGCATTGAGAGTATGCGCTTCGATTACGAAAGGCGCACCGCCACCATCGCCTACGACCGTGCGCAGACCTGCCGCGACAGCATCGAGGCCCGCCTGGCCGCCACCGTCCGTTACAAGGCATCGCCTTATAGCCCCAGTGACACCATACGCCGAGGCATGGGACTCCGTATGGACGATATGCACTGCCAGAAATGTGCCGACCGCATCGCCACCAAACTGCAGACCGTAGAGGGTATCGACAGCATGTCGCCCCATCTTGACAAGCACTATTATTTCATCCGCTACGATGCCAATCGCACCTGCAAGGCCGACATCAAGGAGGCGCTCCTCGGCCTGGGTTTCACGCCGGTGAACTACTACTCCGGCCCGAAGGTCGCCTACGCCTACTATAACATCCCCGCCGAGCAGACCACGCAGGACACCATGGACGAAGTGATTATCCTCGACGGCGTGGAGGATGTCTGCGTCAACCCGAAGCGGAAGTCGCTCGCCGTCACCTTCTTCACCGACGAGACCAATGCCGACAAGCTGCTCGCCGACATCCTCGCTGCTGGCATAAAGGCTGTGGTGCCGCCGCCCCATGAGTGCAAGGAGGAGGGAAAAGACTAATGAGTAATAGGTAAAAACGAATGGTTTACGCACTTTTTAGCATGTTTTCACATTCCATATTTCCCCGTTTCGCGAAATAGTCGTATCTTTGCCGCAAACTCTTTTTTACTAACCCTAATATTAACTTAAACAACAAAGCGTATGAAAAAGATTCTATCTTTAGTCTGCCTATTGATGCTGGCTATGACGTCGGCATGGGCAGATGACATGAAGGTGACCTGGGCTATGGGCGGGAGCACCGATGCCGTAGCCACGCCCGACGGCTATGCCACAGGAGCCATCACCATTGGCGATGGCCTGAGCAACGAGGGCACGTACACCTTTAATGAAATTGAGTTCACCAAGTTTCAGGCAACCTCTGCTGACAAAGGCACCAACGGTCATGCCAGTGCAGAATCCATGAACAAGAATGTCGATTTCAGCCTGACACCCGTGAATGGCAAGTTCACCCCGACAAAGGTCAGCTTCGACATTATCAAGATTGGTACTGGCGACCCAAACATCTTTGTCGATTTCATCGACGGTGAAGGCAATACTATTGCCGTAGCCGACAATGTTGTCATCCGCAAGAGCAGTGAAGACTCTCCGAGCGAGTCACATTCGTTCACCGTCAGCGGGGCAGCTACTTCCGAGAATGCAGCTACATTGCGCATCCTGGTTGGAAAGCTGGCCAACAACAAGCAGGTGGGCATTGCCAACGTTGTCATCGAGGGCGTATGGACATCAGGTGCTAAGACTGTCACCTTCATCAACGATGCCAACTGGGAAAAGGTCTATGTCTGGGCATGGAACGAGACTGAGAACTTCACTGGTGGCACCTGGCCCGGCTTGGAGATGACCGAGAAGGATGTCGAGGGCAACTATATTTGGAGTACCTTCGGCAGCCCCAAGTGGATTGTCTTCAGCGATGGCATGAATCAGACCACTGACCTCGACTTCAAGGCTGGTGGCAAGTACAACTATATGGGCCGTATCATCACCCTGAACGACTACAGCGCAACCTTCAAGACCGACGGTTGGACCGACGTATGGGCATACGTATGGAACAGCGACGACAGCGAGCGTGCCTTAGGCGACTGGCCGGGCACGCAGCTTACGGGTGCAAACGGTGATTTTTCCGTGGCTATTAAGGCCGAGGAGGCTCCCGCCTTCATCATCTTCCATAACAATGCAGGCCAGCAAACCGAAAACATTCCGTTCGAGGACGGAAAGGCCTACGAGTACATGATGAACACCTACACTGCTACTTTCAAGACCGATACGTGGAAGACGGTATATGCCTACGCATGGAATGTTGACGGAGAGAACCCCTTGGAGCTTTCCGGCGCTTATCCTGGCCAGCAGCTCTCCGCAGAGAATGGCATCTACACCTTCAGCATCAAGGGCTTTAGTGCTCCTGAGAACATTCTCTTCAATAACGGGGAAGGCGGCGAAGGCAACCAGACCATCGACTACAAGTTTGTTGACGGCAAGGCTTATCAGTATATGACTGCCACCCCGCTCTACGCCCTGACCGAGGGAGCGGTGTTCACCGCCGGACAGACCGTGGAGGTCAAGGATGGTGACGACGTTGTGGCTACCATTACCTATAGTGAGGAGGGTGGTAACGACTTCAACGCCGCAACGACTGAACTTGGAACCGTGGAAGGCTGGGCAGCATTCGCAGCACTGACAACAGGTAACGAGACCAACGGAAACGCAGATGGTGGTACGTTCTATACTATCAAACCCTATTATGACGGAACCATCACTTTGGCCGTGCGCCTCAATGGCGGCAAGAAGTTCCATATCGCTGAGGACGGCACCGACCTGCCCGCTTACAACGGATGGACTATTCCCGAGGCAATCAACACCACTTACGACTTCGACGTGAAGGCTGGCAGCACCTACAAGATCTGGTGCGACGGCTCGAAGCTCGGATTCTTCGGCTTCGACTTCAAGCAGAAGCAGGCCCAGGCCGAGCTGGTTACCTTTAACTTCGCCGACCCGAACTTCCGCGAGAACATCGGTGAGGCCATGACCGACACGAAAGGCTTTATCTATAACGAGACCTTCACCGCCAATGGTGCAACGCTACAGATTACTGCCGGTTCCGCTCCTTCACGTATCTATGTCGATTCAAACCGTGGACAGAACCTTGTGACCTATAAGGAGTACACCACGCTCACCTTCGAGGCTCCTGAAGGCAAGGCCATCACGAAGATTGAGTTCACTGCTGCCGGTAACAGCAACATCAAGAACTTTACTGCTTCCAGCGGTACCATTGAGGACATGACCTGGACGGGTAACGCCGACGGCGTGCGCTTCATGCAGGGAGGCACCAGCTATCTGGCCAACGCCATCGTGACATTAGCTGACAAGGATGGCGCTACCGCAGCTCTACCCGCCATTGAGTATACCGAGTGCGCCAACATTGCAGCCTTCAACGCCCTTGAGGCTGGCACATACGCCAAGCTGACCCTGACTAACGCAGAGGTCATCGGTAAGAGTGCCGACGGCTACAGCACTGTATTCGTGCAGGATGCTACGGGTGGAGCCTGGATTCAGTACACCTCGCTCAACGACAAGCTGCAGGAGATGACCAAGCTGAACGGCACCGTCTATATCATCAAGCGTGCCACCAGCGGTAACCCACAGCTGAAGGAGGCTGAGGACACACCGAAGAGTGAAATTAATGCTGAGGCCATTGGCGAGCTTACCATCATCGAGGGTAAGACCATCGCTGCTGTGAACGTTCCCGAGAACTTGAACAAGGTGGTAAAGCTCAGTGGTGCAACGCTTGAGGAGACCAGTGCAACAGCTGGTACTCTAACCGTCGGCGAGGAGACCATTGGCGTTAACAACGGTAACGCCACCGCCAACCAGCAGCTCTGCAAGATTGCAGACTGGGCAAAGGACACCAAGTTAGAGAATGTCACCATCGTGGCCATCCTTGCAGCAAAGTCTACTACCGAGAACGTCCTGTACCCCATCAGCATTGAGCTGGCAGGTGAGACCGTAGCCGAGGAGACCCTCAACGTTGAGCGCTATCCCGAAATGGGCTACACCCCATCTAGCTATGAGGTCGACTTCACCGCTGCCAAGGCGTTCCTCGGCGTGGAGGAAGTAAAGGACGACATGCTTTGGATTGTCAATCCCGACAATACCGAGGTTGTCGCTACCAGCACCGACGGATGGTTCAACACCAAGGGCTTTGCCGAGACATGGGGTGACCTTAACGCTGAAGCTGAGGCTGCCGACAAGGCCGGTATCAATGTGAAGTTCTTCCAGGCCATCCCCGAGGGCACCTACACCATCTGCGACATGAACGGTGCCGACGTCATAGGCAACACCTACACCACCAAGTGGGCGCTCAAGGCCAACGGCAAGACTTACACCTACACCATCAACGTGAAGTTCGTGGAGGCTCCCGAGGCTGGCAATCTGACGAAGTCTGACCTCGCCATCGCCACCAGTGTGGAGTACACCACCGACGAGGGCAGCTACGTGACGAAGTGGGCAAAACTTTCCGACGAGCAGGTGACCGCTATCTGCACCGAGCTGGGCATAGCATCGCTCAGCGAGGCTACCGTCTATGGCTACAATCCCACCACAGGCGAGCTTGTCAGCAACTTTGCCGGATTCGACGGCTGGCGCAATGCCGACGGCGACTTCCAGAATTGGACGGGTAATGCCGAGGTTCCCTTCTGCATCAAATATAGCGACGGACAGAACTACGAGTGCTACAACATCGGAGGACTGGAGCCGCAGACCTTCAAGGGCTACTGGGCTATTGCCAACAGCGAGAAGTACGTGCTTGTGGAGATTGACTTCATCTACAGTGCTCCCGCCGCTGTCGAGCTGGAGCTTGTCAACGTGGTCGTCGAAGGCAACGTGACCTACGACGTCATGGAGGGCGACTACACGCCGAAGAGCATCATCCTCACCGACGATCAGATAAATGCCATCCTCACCGGCATCGGCCTGGAGTCCTTCACGGACGAGAAATGCGTGGCTTACATCTACGACCCCGCAACGGGTACGTTCGCTAATGAAAGCTTCGATGGCTGGCGCGATGCCAATGGTCTGGGACACAACTGGACAGGCACTGCCGAGGCTCCTATCTGCGTGAAGTTCCAGTACAGCGAAGACATCGTCTGCTTCAACCTCTTCGGTATTGAGCCGCAGACCATCTCCACCTACTACGCCATCGCCAACACCGAGACAAAGAAGGCCGCACTCATCAAGGTGAACTTCATCTACGAGGGCACATTCCCGACCTACACCGTGGCCGGTGCCTTCAAGGCTGGTGAGGAAGAGACGCCTTCCTTCTTCGGCACTACATGGGATCCCACCGCAACAGCCAATGACATGACCCACTCGGCTGAGAACCGCACACTGTGGACACTCACCATCGAGGATGTAGAGCTCACCGCCGGAACCATCCTCTACAAGGTCGTGGCCGACCACAGCTGGGACAACAACTGGGGATTCGATGGCAACAACGCCGACTACATGGTGAACATGCCCGAGGGTCTCGACAAGGCTATCTTCGACATCACCTTCTACTTCAGCCCGCTCGGCCTGAGCAACGGCTTCAACGTCAGCTGCGACGTGGTTTACGATGAGGCCACTACCGTGGGCATCAACAGCATGGCTGCCAGCAAGCAGAACGAGACCATCTACAACCTGCAGGGTGTGCGTCTGAACAAGCTGCAGAAGGGCCTGAACATTGTGGGTGGCAAGAAGATTGTTGTCCGGTAGGGACTTCCTCTCGTGTAAAGCGCATTAGTGCTTGACTATAGTTTAGGAGGTAAACGTCTGTCAATGGCGTTTATCTCCTATTCTTATATAAAAAAGTTCTTTAATAATTTGTTGGAATGGAAAATAATTGTTAACTTTGCGGCATATTACATGACAAATCCCTAAAGACTATGAAAAAAACATTCTCACTTGTGATTTCACTCGCACTTTGGGCAACCACTGGCATGGCTGCCAAAAACTTTCTAAGCAATGAGATGTTGTCGCTCGACATCCCCTCATGTAGTGAATATGGCTTGTCTAACTCCGCCTTCAGCCCCGAGGTGATGCGCATTGTCAATGCCCCGCTGAACTACGACCTTGACGCGTTGGCCTTGGAGAAGCGAACCGACATGATGTCATCTCCCGTTGTCAGGGATATGCCCGAACTGAAGATGGACTTCGACTTCTTCACCACGAAGACCAATCCCGACGTTCCTGCCTTCAAGGTGATGGATGACCTGACCTTCGTTGGCGTACCTATCTTCGTGGCTGGCATCCTGGCCAAGCCTGAGAAGAAGTCGTTCCGTCAGAACAACGACGAGGGCAAGGCGAATACCATGCTGCTCACCAACTTCAAGACGGGCATCGACGACTACTCGCAGTACTTCGGCCCCGTGGCTACCGTAGGCCTGAAGCTGGCAGGCTACGAGGGCCGCAGCGACTGGCCTCGTCTGGCCGCCAGTGCCGCCATGTCCTACGCTATCATGGCTGCCTTCGTCAATGGCATCAAGTACACGGCGAAGGAGATGCGCCCCGACGGCTCGTCGGCAAACTCCTGGCCTTCGGGACACACGGCTACATCATTTGTGGGTGCAACGCTGCTGCATAAGGAGTACGGACTGACTCGCTCGCCCTGGTTCTCGGTGGCTGGCTACGGTGTGGCAACGGCAACGGGCGTGATGCGTGTGCTCAACAACCGTCACTGGGTCAGCGACGTGCTTTCGGGAGCTGGCATCGGTATCATGTCCACGGAGCTGGGCTATGCCCTCAGCGACATCCTCTTCAAGCAGAAGGGACTGCTGCGCGGCAACATCAATAACCTCCATGAGAGACCTTCGTTCTTCGCTATCTCGATGGGTCTGGGACTGGGAACAAATGAATTCTCGTTTACCGATAACGACATAAAGTATACCGACATCTACGAGCCGGAAGAAGATAGCGAATCCATCAATATCAATTTCCACACGGCCACTACCGTCGATGCCGAGGGCGCCTACTTCTTCAACAAGTATGTGGGCATTGGCGGCCGTCTACGCGTGAGGGCCATGACGGCAAAGAACTGGGATCAGTTCACTGAGTACTTGAAGGAAGGCAACAGAGGTTTGGCACAGCTGTTCACATTTGTAGAGGACTTGTCGGAGAGCGATATAAAGGTGTTCAACAGTGTGCTGCAAGAGCAGGAGGTGATTATTGAGAGTGACCACCTGACGGACTTCTCCGGCAGTGTAGGACTCTATCTGAACCTGCCCATCGGCCCGTATTTCGACCTGGGTACAAAGGCACTCATCGGACGCTCCATTACACAGGAGCTGGACATCAACTCGAAAGTGAAAGGACAGAAGGCCGACGTAAAATACCAGGTACTCATTGTTGACGGAGCTCCTGTTGACGAACAAAGCAATATTACGGGAGCAACCTCTGCTGGAGCTTATGAAGGGGAGTGGGATATACTGACCTTGGGTGGCGAACACGCCACGACTTTCGGCACAGGACTGTCGCTGACCTACAAGTACAAGTCGAACTTCTCTTGGCGCATTTTCGCTGACTATGACTACTGTAAGCGCAACTTCACGCTGACCTACGACCCCTTCCGTTTCCTGAGAATTGGAATGCCCAATGCGGCCAGCTTCTTAGAGGCATACGGTGTCAACCTCGACCCTATAGAGTACGTGAAGAAGAAAAAGACCAACTACTTCACCATCGGCGCATCGTTCGCGGTGAACTTCTAGTATTTCCGGAAATACATGCGGTAGAGCTGCGACTGTAGCGTCATGTGGTCATCGTCGAGACGAAGGACGAGGAATGTCTCGTCGAAACGGCTGAAACCATACGCTTTCACATGTTTTAGCTCGGCGTAAGGGTCTCCAGGACGAAGATCCAGCACGGGGTACGGGTCGGCCAGGAATTGCAAAGTGTCGCCGCTACGCTCGAAATGATAATACACCGCCAGACGTACAAGCATACTGCCGTCGGCGACCAGTTTAGGGCTGCGCAGTTCTATGACGCGGTGCTGCACGGCCCAGAATATCAGTTCGTCGTGCATATCAGTGCTACCGCCGGTGGCCAATGTGTCTACCTGCTCCAGCTGCCATAAGCCGTCGAAGGCTCCGTTGCCCGAGGTCTCAAAATTGCTGCATGCCCAGAAGGTTGCTGCTGTCAGTGACAATAAAATATATGCTGTAATTCGCCCCATTCTTGTAATTCTTGTAATTCGTCAAATTCGTTGTTTAAACAACCATCAGAGGTTCAGGTTTTTTGCTACAGTAAACTGGAAGCCTATGTTGTTGCCCAGCAGTGGTCCACGGTCTGTACCGAAGGCTCCTTTCATCGTCACGCCCTTCAAAGGTTCTGACAGTGAAGGGAAGGAGTATGCCGCCTCGGCCAAGATGCTCACGTTGTCGCGAGGGTTGGTGAATGGTTTCCTGTAGGTGCCTACTCCACGCTGGAAGGTACACATCAGGCGGTAGCGCAGACCCTTTAGCGGCATTCCTGTCGCTGCCAGGTGCCAAGCGCTGAAGCGGTTGTCAGTCACATAGATGTCGCCATTGTCGTTGTAGAGCGGCGATCGGTAGAGCGGATTGCCCATCACCTGTCCCCAGTGTTGCCAGGCATTAAAGATGTATTGATTGTAATAGTCGTCGATACCACAGATGTGGTCAAGTAGATGTTCCGAGTGGTCATGGTAGATGGGGCCGCTCTGGTATTTCGTGTAAAGGTATTCGGCAACGAACTTCTCCAGCCATGGCCAGCCCTTCACCCTTACTTCGAGACCGAGCATCATGTCCTTGAGGTCGAACACCAGGTACTTGTCGCCCTTCTCTTTCCAGCTCTTGCCGTTTTGTCCGTAGCTGTTGTTGCTGAAGAAGAACATCTGCGACTGGTCGTCGAAGAAGTGATCGGCATAGACGGAGACCCCCCACGTCGGCTGGTCGTAGTTCACGCGCATGAGGTAGCTGCCCACGTGGTTTCCCGACGTGTTCTTATACTCGATGTCGCGCTCTGGCACCTCCTCGCCGCCGGGCACTAGGGCGTGCCAGGCACCTTTCAGCCCGCCCTCGTTTTCCATCACCTTCTCGTTGCCATGGTCGAAGATGTGTGACGTGCCACCATACTGGCAGCCCATCTCTATTCCCACCTCCACCCTCAACGGCCGCTGTGGCTGTCCTATGCGCAGGTATCCGGCCTTGGTGTGCAGTCGCACGTTCTCGGCGTAGTTCGACCGCTGGGCGGTGAAGTCTTTCTGCCACCGTGTGTCCGTCGTAATGCCGAAGGCGACGTGACCTTTCAGTCCCAGCCAGTGGTTCAGTCCTGGTATATCCCAGTATTCGGGTAGCTCCAGTCGCACAGACGGCACGGGCCGGGCGTTGATGCCCAGTGACTGCGAGCCGCTACTCAGCTGTTGGTCTTTCAGCTGCAGCGGTTGCTCCTTACTGCCCACGGTGAGCAGTCCTTTCAGCCAGCGCAGCTCGGCGTAGGCCTGTTGCACGATGAGCGTGCTGGTGTAGCCGCCCGCCACGGCCACGTCGGCACCTGCCGACCAGCCCCAGCGGCGTGCGGAGTCCGTTTCCAGGGGTCGGAAAGCCCCGATGCGGGCGTAGCCATTGGTCTTGTCGAGCGAGCTGAGTCCGTATTTGTTGGCGTTGAGCCATAGCGGTGTGATGCCGTCGGAGACCGACAGCTGAGCCTCCGTCCGCAGTTCTATCTGTGCTGTTGATGCCAGTGCAAAGAGGCACATCAGACATGTATAGAGCGTTCTTTTCATTTCCTTTCCAGTTTCTGCGTGCAAAGGTACGAATAAAAGGCGATATGACCAAAATAAAAACAAAAAAACCAGACGACCACCAAGTCATCTGGTTTTTTCAATTATGTTCTTCTGTCCTTATGTCAGAAAAACGTTCTTCCGTCTTACTCGGCGACGAGGGTGAAGCGGCGGAAAGCCACAATCTTCAGCTCCTTGTCCTGCTGTTTCAGCCATGCGCTGACGTTCAGCTTGTCGTTGCCGTCGCCGAACTGGAACTCCTGGTCCACGAGGCAGCTCTCCTTCTTGAACTTCTCTACGCGGCCGCGTGCGATACCCTCAATCATAGGCATCTTCAGCTGGGCCTCGCCCTCAGCCTTAGCCTCGGCGATGATCTTGCGGGCCTCATCGGCCTGCTCCTTGGTGATCCAGCCCTTTGCGGTGTTGCTCTCGATGTGATCCTCGCTGTCCACGTGTGCGGGGTTGATGCCGGCCTTCTTCAGCTTCATGTCGACGAACTTCTGCACCTGCTCGAGCTTCGACTTCTCAACGGCGGTCTTGTACTCCTCGTCGAGAATCTTCGGGTCGATGCTGTCGGCGTCGAGGGCGACGGGCTTCATGGCAGCCACCTGCATGGCGAGCTTGTGGCCAATCTCCTTCTCGTCCTTGTTCAGCTGAACCATGGTGCAGAGCATGTGCTTGCCCATGTGGTCGTAAATCTCGATGTTCTCACCCTCGAGGAAGAGGTAGCCGTCGAGTTCCATCTTCTCGCCGGTGATGCCTGAGCGCTGTGTCACAGCCTCCTGAGCGGTCTGTCCGTTGATGGTCAGCTCCTTCACCTCGTCGAGAGTCTTGCACTTAGCGGCGACGGCAGCGTCGAGGATGCTCTTGGTCAGAGCGATGAAGTCAGCACCATTGGCCACGAAGTCGGTCTCGCACTTCAGGGC
>JAEEGL016263929.1_pt1 | contig 15826 bp, 14 predicted proteins | sample 9134231 | NCBI WGS metagenome assembly JAEEGL01 (sample SAMN16246548, study PRJNA631951) | gut metagenome | biome: gut microbiome; feature: rumen; material: fiber-attached | host: Bos | place: Iran: Karaj | collected 2018-10
GCCACCACTGCCTCGTCGCCGGCGTCGAGAAAGCCGACGGCAACCTCCACACCCCCGACGTCACCTCCCCCTTCGAGGCAGGCGACATCCTATGGATCGTGGGTGAGAAGGTGGATGTGGAAAAGGTGATGGAGGGGTAGAATAAACGGCTGACGGACGATGCTTCCCGAATATCCTTGGACTATCCGGCCGGAGTACCGGCAGCGGAGCCATCGTTGATGAAATCCGTCGGCTCGTTCAGATAGGTCAGACATAGGTAATGCATCGCTCTGGTACACGCAATATAGAGCAGATTGCGGTCCATTTCACTTTCGAAATTCTCCTTGCTAGCATCCGGAACAACAACAGCGTCGAACTCGAGGCCTTTAGACATATGGACCGACGAGACCACGGTGCCATTATAGAAGGAATTGCTTTCTTCATCCAGTAAAATAACCGTTCCGATCAGGGATGACAGCTTTGAATGCAAATTCGCAGCTTGATGCTGTGTCTTGCAGATGATTCCAATACTGTTCACGGAACTCTTGGCCCGGCAATCCTTGATGAATTCCACAATGCGTTCAATCTGTTCAGGCTCCGTCGCCGCCTTCCGAATTTCCACGCAAGCACCGTGCCTTTCGTAGGGCAAGATGTCTTTATCGTGTACGATGCGCTGTGCAAATTGTATGATTTCAAATGTGGAACGGTAGCTTCTTCTCAGATAAACACGTTCCGCCCCAGGGAATACTCTTGCAATCGTCTCCGCCGATGATGAATAAGGTGTGACGGCTTGATTGGCATCTCCCAATATCGTTTTATCACACTGATAGATCTGCGAAATAACGTAGTATTGAATCGGAGTATAATCCTGCATTTCGTCAATGATCAGATGCTTTACATAGGAACGGTCTTCCACGCCGAGATAAAGCAGTTTCATACAGATGAGAGGGTATACATCTGCGTATTCCAACCTGCCGCGTTCCGATTTCTTGAACAATTCCGGCTTGCCAATGTACTTATAGAAGCCTTCATACAGATCTTGCAAAGTCTCTTTCTGGAACATATTCCTTACTTCTTGCCTAATCCGTTTCTTCTCTTCAACAGACAGTTTTGATGCCAGCTGGCATTCTGCCTTGAACTGTATGAAATTGACAAGTTCCTTCTCCCTGTCCTTCTCGGACAGACGCGCATACTTATAGTATTCCTGGACTATGACAGTGGCAGAGACGGTCGCCGATCCGATCTTTACGGCTTTGGGTTTGAAAACGTCCCTTCCCTGCTTGGCGATATAGGACTTGATTTGGCCAATGATCTCGTAAGACGACTTGAATCTGATTCTTTCCGCCAGATCGGGATCCTCGCCGAGGGCCAACTGTTCGACTTGTTCGAAGAAGGTTTGATAATGGCAGATGTTTTTCAGCTCATTCTTGGCGATGTCGTCAAAACTGACCTCAGGAATCTGTTCCTCTCCCAGGCTCGGCAGCACATTCGAGATGTAATCCGCGAACACCTTGTTGGGGGAAATGATCAGGATGTTCTTCGTCGTCAACTTGTCCTTTTGACGGTACAACAGGTAGGCGGCCCGATGCAAGGCAATGGACGACTTTCCGGAACCGGCCGCACCTTGGATGATCAGATGACCGGCCGTTTCATTACGGATGATCTTGTTCTGCTCCCTTTGGATCGTAGCAACGATCCCCTTCATCTTGTTGTCGGATGAAGCACTCAACTCCTCTTGTAAAATAGTATCATTGATGGCAATCCCGCTTTCGATCATATATTCCATGATACTGTTTCGAATACGGTATTGCCTTTTAAGCAAGATCTCTCCTTCCTGTTTTCCCCCTGTCGACACATAATCGGCGCGGCCCAGCTCATAATCGTAATACAAGCTGGAGATGGGCGAACGCCAGTCATAGATGACCGGGGTGGACTTCATATCGGAATAGAAGTTATATGTTCCGATATAGATCGGCCTGACCTCCGTTTCACCATCTTTTTGGAAGTCGATTCTACCGAAATAAGGATTCGGGATCAATCTCAAGATATTGTTCCTGAACTGCAACATATTATTACCGATGGAAACAGAAGAATCCACCACTTCCCGCATAGCTGCAATTTCCTCAGGATCAAGCTCATAGATATTCTCCCAGAGATACTCGGCATTCTTCTTGATCTCTTCGTTATGATCGGAGATCCTGTCATTGTAAACATATAATGCAAATCTCAGAAGCCCGATGACTGACGCCAGATACTCCTTTTCTTCCTCCAAGGTTTTATGTACCATACTTCACTGATTAAATGTTAGGATCCAATTCCCCGAATTGTCGATCATTCGAACAAAGTCGTCTACCTGCATAGACATTCTGCAGTAATCTGTTCTCCTGGGACAGATGATCGACAGGGTATCCATACACTGATGGACCAAAATGAAATGATATGAGCCCTTAGGGCTTGTTTTGTCCAGAAAGACAGACTGCACGCTCGCGATGTAATAGAGGTCCGGGAGCCTGTTATGAAGGACGTCTTCTTTCGTGAATCGCTTGATGAGGATCTGATTCTTTGTCTCCGCATAACGCCGAAGCGACAAAGCGCCAGGATGATCCGGAGGCAAGCTCCCGTCAAGATAGGCGCCATAAAGGCTGCTGCCATAACAGGACAGCACGTGCCCAATCTTCAATGCGGCCAGAAACGAGGCGAGATCCGCTATCCATTCAAGATGACCGGGTATTGCGACATCCCTTTTCTGAACGATGTTCAAAAGATAGTGCAGGCAAGCCGGTCCACACAACTGCCGTTCATCCTTTTCACACAAGGTCCCCGACTCTACGGGAAAAACCTCGGCAACTCTCCGGATGTCGAACAAATTCCGGATACCCTCATCACAACTCTCTTCCGTATGAAGACAGTCAATGAAAAATACACCTTTCTGATTGTACTTGGAGATGACATCTGCAAAATCAGGAATGAACTCGATTTCGTCCATGATGACGACGCTCTTCCGATGAGCGATGAATTCATACATCACGTCCAAGGACTGGACAACGAGTTTTTTGTAAAACATCCTTGTCCTGCTACGCATCGGATCGTCAGCTTCGTAAAGAAAACCTTCTTCGAGATAGCGTGACACGTCGAACAGGCAGACTTGTGCAAGTGGCTGGCTGGCCTCGACAATATCATAGGGATACGGTTTCTTTCCACTTGGGCGCCCAATTTCTTCCTTTTCGGGAGATTCGACTACCAAACAGTCATTGAACAACCGCTTGCAATAGACCAGTATCGACTTGTCAGGGTGATCCGTCGCTGAATCAAACACGATGATCCTGTAGCCGGCATCCAAGGCCAGGTGTATCGCCCGCTTCAGGAATGTAGTCTTTCCGCAATTCCTACCGCCAATAATAAGCGTGTTTGTATTCAACAAATCATCTCGAATGACAGGGAACATCATTCCGAACCGTTTAAGACATTATTCCGTATCCACTCGTCGATCAGGAACAAGAAAATGAGCCGTCTGTCCGCACAATGGGGATCCTCTCTGTAAATGGTACCAAACTTGCCGAAAGCCGAATAGCAACAGGAGCAACACATGGCCCGGAAAGTACAAGAACGGCATTTCTCGATATCTTTCGCCGTCCTGCTCTGCAGTTTGCGGACAGGCTCTTTTTTCATAATGTCCGCAATGCTTTCTTCAAGGACATTACCGATTTTGAACTGCTCTTCACCCTTGAATCCGTCACAAGGATATACATCACCGTTCGGATTCACGGAAATGATTTCTCTGGCAGCACCGCAAGGGTATCTCAGACAGACATAGTCCCTGATAGGACCATAAGTATTCTCTTCGTAGATATGGATGGACGCATTGTTGATATTCTTTTCCTTACTGCGGTAGTACATCTCCTTGTAGGCTTCAAACCACTCTCCGGGCTTGGTGGTCAGGTTGGAGGTGATTTCGCGTCCAAGGATGTTCACGGGCCGAGGCTTGAATTCGATTTTGTTCTCCGCAAAGAAATCAACTATTTCCTTCGCACAATGAACATTATGTTGTCCGACTGTACATACCGCCCCATCAACTTCAATGCCGCTATCCCTCATTCTTCTGACGCCATCCATAACCCTGTCGAACACACCCTTGCCCTGTGCATCCACCCGAACCCGATCCGTGCAATCTCGAGGACCGTCAAGGCTTATTCCTACCTTCAAATCGTATTTCTTGGCCAATTCGAGGAAATCGTCTGTGATGAGCGTTGCATTCGTCACCGTTCTGTATCTGAGGACCTTATGGTACGATTCATTCATCTTCTCGGCCAGTTCGATGAACAGTCTCATTCCTTCGACATTGCACAAAGCCTCGCCGCCTTGAAACTCGAATGTCACCAACGGAACAGGCAACGAAAGCATTTGAGAGATGAGGCTTCGCATAACATCTTCCCGCATCAAATCTCCTTTTTCATCGGAGCAATCAGCAAAACAGTACTTGCAACGAAGGTTGCAAGTCGTTGCGATGTTTACGACGACGACACTGGGGACATCAGCGGGCGAAGGGAAGTCTGTTTCCACGACACAACCTTCATCGTCAGCAGCTAGACCACGAACATAAAGCGTCTCCCATTCCACCTCGGTAAGGTTATCGTTGAGATAGCGTGCGTAATCTTCCGAAGTAAACACGCACCATGAACCGATTTCGGGATTGATTAACACGACAAAATCATGTCCATCCACTTGCCGGTTGAGCGTACGCAGTCCCTCCAACTTCTGATAGGGACTGCTCATCCACGGTGATCTGATCATTGTATCTAAAATATTACTGTGAAACTTACATAATCTGTATTGCCTGAACAGCCGACGCCCTTTCAAACGATCCTCCCAGACAAATGAGTACAAAAAACATTCTCAATAACTTGGCACCCTTCTTTCGACGCCAAGAAATGAAAATAACAAAACACTCGTCCTACGAACGAGAATATGAGAGCCGAATGAGCTGTGTCGAATCTACTACTTATGGGTGTGTGTACCACAACCGTCGTATCCAAGAGAGAACTTGCTCTTAAACTCGAAAGAAATGGTACTCTTGCCATTCTTAGTAACGTGCTTGGCCTTAAGACCTTTCACCAAGTCATTGCGGTTTTCCTGAGACGTCTTTTCCATATAAAATGCTATTAATCAAATAGTTTCATCAAATCTTATGGTCGCTTTCATGACCATTATGACAAATATACTCTTTTTTTTGTTTCTAAAACAATTTTGCTTCAATTCGAGGAGGATGCGGAAGGGGTGATGGATGGATGGCTATACAGCCAAGACGAAATCAATAATATGATTTCCAGACCCCGCCACATCGATAACACTTCCTGAGCTTAATACCGTCTTTGTAGTAGGCGATTTGATTGGTCATTCTCTCACAATTGTCGCATCTCGCGACGAACGGTTTGCCGCTAAAAGACTCTTTCACTGAGTCTGATAGAAATTTAAACAGTCCCATAAACTTATAAGTTGATATAGACAACAGAATCAGAGAATTGAACACTGGTTAATTAGCACGTGCAAGTTATTGATAATAATGGACAAAAGCAAGCAGAAGTTTCAAATGTCGCCCTTTCGCTCAATAACAATACCCAACATGGAGAGTTCCGCTTCAAACCCGTCCTTCTACTTGACCGTCACCTCTTCAATGCTGTCAATCGTTGAAATGGCCGCCAGGGCATCTTTCAGTTCGTCGGCAGCGTGGACGTCAAATTCGATGGAACACGTGAAAATGTCGTCTTTTGTCTGGGACAAGAGGCCTTTCATCGACAGTTTCTGTTCTCCCACGATGCAGTCCAGGATGTCCTGAAGAAGATGGAATCGGTCGATGCCAACGATCTCCACCCGCACCGGGTAGAGGACCCCGGTATCGGCCACGAAGTCTTTGACTTCGACGATGGTGTTGCCCTTTTCCGAGGCCATCCGGATGGCCACAGGGCAGTTGCGGCGATGGACGGTCACGTGCTTGTCGGCACCCTCGAAGCCGATAATCTCGCCGCCGGGCATAGGATGGCAGTACGGGCACCGCGTGTGCTTCGGCTTCGGCTGCTTGTTCAGGTAGTTGCGGATGCGCCGCCGGGCGTTGTAAGAAACGACCGACTCCAGCCAGTCCTCCCTCGGATGGGTCGATTCATCCGTGCCGATCTCCACGCAGTCGCCGCGCTTGAGCTCGGTCCGGATGGACGAGAGGCGGCCGTTGATGCGGGCGTAACGGGCATGGTCGCCGATGTCGGTATGAACCTCATAGGCGAAGTCCAGGGCAGTCGCCCCCTTGGGCAGCGAGATGGCCTTGCCCTTCGGCGTGAAAGCCAGCACGTCGTCGTTGAAGAGGGAGGCGCGGATGCCGGGCATCAGGGATTCGGAGTCTTCGGACAACTCCTTGAGGACGGCGGTCAGGCGCCTAAGCCACTGCTCCTCGCTGTCCAGGATACAACCGTAGTTGGACTGGAGGCGCATTTGATCGGAGGCCACGTGAAACTCCTCGATGCCGCCATAGGGGTTCAGCAAACGGAAATGGACGGACTTGTAGCCGTTCGCCTTAGGCTGGGCGATGTAGTTGACGAAACTGCCCGTCTGCTCGCTGTACTTTTGGGAAAGGAGGCCGTAGATCCGGAAGATGATGTCCTCGTCTGTGAGCATCCAGGCGCTGGAATAGTTGAGGTCGTCGTCAACCTCTTCCCTGTCGAAATTCACGCGAATGTAGTGCTTGAAAGGCACGTGGTAGAAGTCACAGCGACGCTCTTGCATCTCCCGCCATACCGAGTACGGTTTCCGGTACCGGACGCCCCATCCGACACGGCCGCCCATCTGGGCACCTACGTAGTGCAGGCACTCGGTCAGGAACTTGTTGACGGCGAACTCCGTGCGGGTCTTGTCTTCTTCAAGCAATTCCTCGATATGAGCGTACTCCCGGGGGTTCAGGAACTGGAAGGCCAGGTTCTCCAATTCGGACTTGACCTTGTACAAACCCAGGCGTCCAGCCAAGGGCGCAAAGAAGAACTGCGTCTCGGACGCGATCTTCCACTGTTTCTGGGGCTTGAGACCCGAGAGCGTCCGCATATTGTGCAGGCGGTCGGAGAGCTTCAGAAGCAACACACGCACATCGCCCTCCACCGAGCCCAAAATGTGCTTGAAGTTGTCCACCTGAAGCTTGTTCGGTTTGGTCACCGCGGCGACCAGGAAGGCGACATCGTCGCCGAAACGGTCGCGGATTTCCTCGATGGGATGGGGCGTGTCCTCCACGACGTCGTGCAGCAGGGCGGCCGCCACAATCGCGGCGCTTTTCTGCCGCATCTCCTCCACGACCACCAGCGCCACGGCCAACGGGTGCAGGATGTACGGCAGGCCGCTGTCCCGCGTCTGCGGGGCGTGCGCCTCCTTCGCCAGGAGGAAACATCTTCGATGAGCACCTTGTCCTGGGCGGTCATATTCTCAGGCAGGGCGGCGAACAGTCGGTCGTGCGCCTGCGCAATCATTTCTTCGTGAGTCATTGTGTGGATTCTATGATGCAAAGATAAGAGGTTTTGAGCCATTTTGTCCCTTCAGGTACGGTCAGCGTCAAGAAATAGGAGATGGAACCTCTCGCCCCCCCGATGTGCTAGTTGAGAATCGGATGCTTCTCGTTTTTGCGAAGAAATCTGACAAACCGGTCGATTGCACGCTCACAGGCCACTCGAAGACGTTCCGGGGTATATCCCTTCTCCCGCAGACGGGCCTTTTCTTGCCCCCGCTTTTTCAGTTCCCGTTCTATGATGCCGGCTAGATCGGTTCCCACCAGCCAGTATGAGTCCCTTAGCTCTTCGTCCTGGGAAAGCGCGCCCTGACGGCAACGCACCAAGTCGGCACGAGCCTCCTCGTAATTGTCATAGACCCCGCACAGGAAGGCGCGTCCTTCGAAAGAGTCGCGGCCCCAGAGCTCAAAATGGGTGTCGCCGGGTTCCTTGCCGGCCTTGCGTGTATCGGCTCTGTGAAATAGCTTCTTCTGTTTCATGGCGATAAGGGATTATCTGTCCTAAAAAAGGTCAGGCTTTGTCTGCAAAACGCCGCCTGACCTCGCCGCCGCTTTCACGCTTACGGGGCCTATGGCGTCGTTGTTCCCGGTGTAACAACCAATCCGGTTGTGGTTGCCGGTCCAAACCAACGGTCCAGTGTTGCATCGACCTTGGCCACAATGGCGGGAGTGATATTCTTTTTTATTTTATTGTAGATCCACGCGACGACTGCAGCATCGTCGACGAGGCCGAAGAAACCCAGCACGCGATGAGGAAGGAGATCATTCGGGACTGCAATATAGCTGATCCCGGCATAGAGCAGCGCCTTATCCAGCGTACTGAGCGAACCCTCGGTGAGGGTGTAGTAGAACAAAAGCGCATAGCGCGATGTGGAACGGCCGACCTTCACATAGGCCGACGAGATCTTGTCCCAGGCGTCAGAAGCAAGCTTTTTCCAGTCCACGCCCTTCAGTTTGGCCACGAGACCGCCGACGGGCTTTTTGAGGATGGAAAGGAAAAGAATCGTAAGTACAATGGTGGTAATCATAGTGGACCTCCGTTTAATTTAATCAATCGCTTTGTGATTCGTGTGAAAGTATAGATTCATGTGGGTGTCTATTATCTATCTACGGTCATCATTCTCTGCCGTCGGTTTCCGGGCCCCATCCAAGGGTCGACGGAGTCGACGGATCCGTCTCGTTCGCTTCTATAGACCACACGAACATCCCGTTTTCTATCCGGATAACGATTGTTTTAAAAACATAATGCTATGCACCTTTTTTTTTGTACATTTGTTAAATCGCATACTAATAACAATATGACCATTCTTTCGTCTTACTCAAAATACTCGGATAAGGAATTGGTGAGCCTTATTGTAAATGAGCGCAAACACGAGGCTCTGGTGTATCTGGTGAATGACAGATACTATCCAGACGTTCTTCATTATGCGTACCTGTATTACGATACCCTTGATTATCTGGACGACTTGATGGAGGAACTCATACTCCATCTGATGGGTTCCCAAGGGGATTATTCCAAGCTGGCATCCTTTCGATGGGAATCTTCCTTCAGGACCTGGATCTCTCGCGTCATTTCCAATCTTTTCCTGAATAAAAGGAAACTTCTGCTAGGTTTTGAGAATAATCGGGTCAATATGGGGGAAAAAGCCATGGAAAAGATGCCTGCGCCGGAGAACTCGGACATAAGGATGGTCAAGCTGCTCGAAGCCATCAGCCGACTCGAAAATCCCGATTTCAAGTTCGTCTTGATCAAGGAGCTCGAGGGCTACAAACCGGATGAAATCAGCCGGATGCTCTATATCAAGCGGAAGCAGGAGAACCGGCTGACATACAGGATGGGGAAGGAGGTCATTCCCACGGCCGCTTATGTCTACAACCTCAAATCCGATGCACTCAAAGAAGTCAAAGCGATTATGAAAACACTTAAATATTAAAGAAATGGAGATTACCGACGAACTGATCGCCAAGTACGTTGACGGAACGGCAACGACTGAGGAAGCAACGTGTGTCCGGCAATATCTGATTCAGCATCCGGAAGAGAGGGAGAGCATTCTTCTGTTGATGGATGAGCACGAGGATTATTTGGGCGAGTGGGAAGAAGATACTTTCGGGAACACGAAGCGGTCTGCATTCACGGACATTATGATGTCGGCCGCGGCGTTTGCGCCTCCCCACAAGTCAGTGAAAATGGACAAGCGACGTACGATAGACGATAGTTTGTTCTTAAGCAGGTTGTCCCATATGCTGGACGAATTGGATCAGATCGATTAGGCTTTGAATGGAAGCGCCAAGAAGCATAAACAGCTATGTCTACCCTTGCGACAACGACATCGCAAGATGGTTGGACACCGCTCTCGTGCGAGGCGCTCTGCGGAAGATTGCCAGACATCATTTCGCCAAGCAGATTCGCGAAGCCATCGACAAGGGCTACGTCGTGACCAAGAGTTCTTTTCCATCATTGTTCCGGGTCATCGAGCATTGTTCCGAGAGGATCGTTTTTCCAAAGGAGGTATCGTTCGTGCTGACCACCCGGCTGAAAGGGGCGAACGCGTTGTCTGTCGAGAATGATGGAAAGGGCGTCGTGTTCTTGAGCAACTCAGCCGTCACGGAGCTGGACGAATCCGAGCTTACCTTTATGATGGGGCACGAGTTGGGGCACATCGCCCAAGGCAATCTCTCCTGCCACACGATCAAGGGACTGATCGACAACCTCAAGGACTCTTCGATGATTCTGGGCTCCTTCCTCGCTGATATGGTCGAAGTCCCGCTCAACAAGTGGTACCAGTGCTCCGAATACACGGCTGACAGGGCCGGCCTGCTTTGTTGCGGCAATCTGAACGTCGCTCTGGGGCTGCTGAACCGGATCCAAGAAACGCCCGCCGACAATTTGGTCGCCAACGATTATTTTGAACTGAGCAGCACCCATCCCTTCCTCCGGCACCGGGTGCAAGAATTGAGACGATTTGCAATGGCATTGTAAACAGAACAGCCGTTTTATGATCCATAACAAGAAGTTACTCCCCGGATTAGACCATTCTTCATACGAGCATCCCATGGACAGGAAGGCTCTTGCAGCCTTGGAGGCGACCCCTGGACTGACCGCGGTCGGCAAGTTCATCGCCAAGCATATGGTGGAACGCATCTACACCGTTCAGTATACCGGAAGCAACCTCAAAGTCAACAAAGACAACTATCCCAAGATTTACGAGTATCTCCACTATGCCTGTCAAATCCTGGACGTCCATAAAGTTCCCGACCTGTATGTCCAATGGGGTTACAACATCAATGCGATGACGGTCGGGTCGGAGAACCCGATCATCATCCTGGACTCCGGCCTGATCGACCTCTGTGACGACGATGAGATCCTGTTCGTGATCGGTCACGAGTGCGGCCATATCAAGAGCAACCATATGCTATACCATATGATGGCCCAGGTTTTCAATTTCATCATCGACCAGATTCCATTCGGGAACATTGCTGCCGCGCCGATCCAGTTGGCTCTTTATTACTGGGACCGGATGTCGGACTTCACGGCGGACCGGGCCGGCTTGCTGTGCTGCCAAAATAAGGATGCCGCAATCCGGGCCTTTATGAAAATGGCCGGAATGCCCGTCAAGCAGTTTAATCATATGGACTACAAGACGTTCATTATGCAGGCCAAGGAATTCAAGCAGTTGGATTACGAAGCCTTGAACAAGATCGTCAAGTTCATCACCATCGCCAACCAATCGCATCCTTGGACCGTTATGCGGGCGGCGGAGCTCTTGGCTTGGGTGGTCAGTCCGGAATGCAACTCGATCATTTCCATGCGGGAAGGGGTTGATGAAAAAAATCGGGTCATCATTTATAGAAATGACCCCTTTGAGCGTATCAATAAGTATAGGAACCAATAAGTTTAACTTTTTTACGCAAACTACTATGCAAAGATTACAATGGGGGACCAAATCCCCGGGACACCTGGTCTTTCTGCTAGACCAATCCACCTCCATGAACCAGAAAATGAACCCTTCGGACCCGCAGAGCAAAACCCGCGCCGAGAAGGTTGTCGAGGCCGTTCAGGAGGCCGTAACCGATTGTGTGAATGGCTGCATCTCCGGGACGAACGTGAAGAACAGGTTTTTCCTGACCATCATCGGCTATGGCGGTGAGCCGAAACCGACCGTGGCCACCATCAAGGAAGATTGGGCCAAGAACCTCATTCCCGAACTTCAGGCCATCCAGGGTACCGAGAACACCTTCATACCCGTCGTGGCGGAAGGTTGGACTCCCATGGCCGAAGCCTTCGAATTGGCCAAGGAGAGTTTGGAAAGCTGGATCGAGACCTGCCAAGAGAAAGTCGACGAAGGTGCTTACATCGGCATCCCGGCGCCCGTGGTCATCAACGTTACCGATGGCGAACCTTGCGATGGAACAAATTCCGCCAAAGCACGAGCGATCGATTCCGCCAAGGAGTTGCTGAATTTGAGCGGGACGGACGGGAATGTTCTTCTGTTCAATCTGCACACCGCTGACGCGGGGACTGAGATCGTCTTCCCCGCCGACAAGGCGCAACTGAACGGCTGCCCTGAGGGAGAATTGCTCTTCGAGATTTCCTCCGATCTTCCCGATGAAATGGTCCAGATGGCCAGAGAGGCCGGCATTGAAGGCGTTATGGCCGGGGCGAAGTGTATGTCCGTCAATTCTAATGGAGATACGATGACCCGGCTGATCAGCTTTGGTTCGGGATCCGGTATGACGAATCATCGATAGTTTTCAGTTTTTAGCATTATGGCGTATTCTGTTTTATGGGGGACAAAGAGCCCCGGACATCTTCTTTTCCTGTTAGACCAGTCCGGGTCGATGGCCGGGAAGAACGAGCAAAAGGTTGCGGATGCCGTTCATGCCGCCATTCTGGAATTGATCAACAATTGCATCTCCGGAACGAAAGTCAAGGAGAGAGTCTTCATCACGATCATTGGCTACGGCAATCAGGAAGACGTTTCCATCATCAAGGAAGGTTGGGCAAGCGACTATGCCCGGGATCTTCAGAAATGCAAAGAGAACGGTACGCGGATCATCGCGCCCGAGTCCTTCGGGGGGACTCCGATGGAGCTGGGATTTCAGAAAGCCGCGGAATGCATCACGAAATGGCTGAATGACAGACAGAATGCCGGCGGTGAAATCCCCGCCCCCATTGTCATCAACATCACGGACGGGATGCCGAACAGCACGGAGACTGCGACCTCCGAAGCGAAGAAGCTGATGAATATGTCCACTCCGGACGGGAACGTGATCCTTTTCAATATCCATATGGACGAGTTTTCCAATCACGAGATCCAATTCCCGTCCACTCCGGCGGAGGCAGGTGACAGTATGGAAGCCCATTTCCTGTATGACATTTCCTCTGAGATGACGGAGCAATTCGTCCGCGTCGCCAAATCGAAAGGCTTTGAAGGGGTCTGCAAGGGCGCCAAGGGCTTCGTTGCGAATGCCAATGGCGATACGCTCGTCCGGTTCATCGAGTTCGGTTCCAGTGTTTCGACTTTTAACATAACTCCTCGTTAGCGTTTCTTCCAGTGACTGACTGTACCTGCTGGAAACTCGCATTTTTATCAGGTACAGTCAGTTCTGCTTATTATTGTGTATGGGGTACTCTATAAAAGCCTTTCAACCCGTTCCAGACAGTGACAATCCTTTGGTTGCCCGGGGAGAAGTCATTGTCGGGGATTCCGGGAAGCGCTTGATCCTGTTGAAAGACAACCAGGAGTCGCCCTTCCCTTCTCTTTGGAGGGACTGTGTCAAGGACACATTCAAGGACGACAAGCGGGTGTTTCCCAAAACAGGCTGGGAGAATCTTGATGAGTTTTCATCCGCCCAGTCTTGCTATCTCGACAGAAAGGATGCACGTATCAACACTTTCACGGAGGAACAAAAGTTTATCTATCACGCTACGCTTTCGCGTCATAAGCATTCGTCCGTCTCTTTTGCCTTGGTAGATATCAAGCGCAGTGGCTTGGAGTTCACCGTTCTGGGTGATTTGGTCCTGTTCATCTATGAGCCTGCCCTGGATAGGATGATTGCATACAGTTCTATGCTGGGCCCCGACGGGAGATTCGATTTCTCTCGACCTTGTCACGGATTGACTGACCAGGTGGCGCTGGTCGGCACACCCTTGACCCGGAAGAAACGTCTATCCGACGCCCTGGTGTTCGTCACGACACGGGATTTGGCCAACTGGGTTCTGGAGTCTTCCTCGACGGATCTGCCGGGGACGGTGAGTCAGATGTCCTCCTTCGGCAGCCAGCCGGATTTCGAGTCCTTTGTCAACAGGATCTGTTCTAAACAGGCGTACAGGGCGATCCCCTTCAATAAAGAGCAAGCGTGCTTGGGCGTCATTCGCATAGAAACGAAGACGTTCGCCCAACGGTTCAAGTCTTTCTTCTCGAGAAACAAGGTATTCGCCTATACGCTGTTAGCCGTCTTGATCGTCATCTGCATCGCAGCGGTCATCTTCTTGTTGATTCACGTTTTTTCCAAACCTGATAATTCTTTGTTGTATGCCTTTACCGTCTATAGAAACCATTAAGAATACGATTGAGAAGCAATATTCTACAGCCATCCACGACACCAAATTGACCGGATACAAACCGCTCCCGGGCCTTTTGGGTCCGATGTTTTACCCGGGAGGCTTCGGGGTCGTCTTTCCATTGGCGAATGCTTCCGGACACAAATATGCATTCAGGGTCTGGCATAAGGAAATCCCGGGCATCAAAGAGCGAACCGGCAAAATATCCGCCTATCTCCAAACGCTGAATCTCCCTTATTTTGTCGAGTTCGATTACGTTTCCGGCGGCCTGACCGTCAAGGACGACCACGGGGCTCAAACCGTGGACACGGTCCGAATGGAATGGATTGAAGGCCAAAACCTGCACGAGTTCATTACATCCTTGAAAGAAGACTGCAGCGAGAAAGAGTTCAAATCCAAAATGCGTACGCTTGCGGAGAACTTCAAACGTATGTTCAAAAACCTGCATCAGTGCCAGATCTCCCACGGAGACCTTCAGCACGGGAATATCGTGATTCTGCCGGATTTGAGCATCAAGCTGGTCGACTATGACTCCGTCTATGTCCCCACCATCGCAGGCGAGGAGCAGATAACGGTCGGTCTTTCCGGATACCAGCATCCGGTACGCAAGTTCAGCTGCGACAAGGCGGCCGAATATGATGATTACTTCTCGGAACTCATCATCTACTCAGGATTGCTCATTTTGTCGGTGGATCCCAGTTTTTGGCCTGACGATGAAGATGAGATCGACAATTTCAGCTTCTTGTTGACCGAAAAGGATTTTGAGGACATTTCCCGGGATATCAACGGCATCAGGAATCCGTCTTCTGCCGATCTGCAGAGGGTTCATTCGAGCAAGTGCTTCAGCAAGATTCTTGGTTTGTCGTCCTCCTCGCCGGAAGACCAGCCCGTCATCCGCGAGATTCAGAATCTTATGGTTCTATTGCTCAATTATCTCAATACGGACGACCTCTCCACGCTGCAACCCTTGCCGGGGACCAAAAGATCCAGGATAAATACCATCTACTATCCCCCGGAGGACGACTCCGCTTCCACCTATGATGTGGATTCACTTAAAGAAACCTTGAACCAATTCGGGCCCAAGCGCCCTTCCTATGCCTACCAGCAAGGGAGTGTCGCGATAATTGAGAAATCCGACCCGAAAAAAAGGAAGGACAAGTATAGAAATCAATAAATGCTGCCGACCATCGAAGAAATCAAGAGGACCATTGTCGTTCCGAAAAACATTCTGATTCCGGAACTGCAGGGGTTCAAGCCATTGCCCGGACTATTGGGACCGCTCCAATTCTCCGGAGGCTTCAGTGTCGTGTTTCCTTTCTCCGATGGCACCACCACGAAAGCGCTCCGAATCTGGCACAAGGAGATTCCCCAGATTCAGCAAAGGACGATCGCCGTCTCCGATTATCTGTCCTCCTTGGAAGACATCCCCTATTTTGTCCATTACAAGTACATTCCCAAGTGCATCCGCTACAGCGCAAGCGTTTTGTTGGACGCCGTGCTTATGGACTGGGTCGAGGGAGAGACCTTGAAAGACTACATCAACAATGTTATCCTTTCCCCTACCTTGTCGCTTTCCCTCAAACAAGACTCCTTGAAGAGTCTGTGCTCTGCGTTCTATGAGCTGTTCCGTACCCTACATAAGCATCACATCTCCCACGGCGACCTTCAGCACGGCAACATCATCATACAGAGCCCGAACCGCATCCGGCTCATCGACTACGATTCTTTCTATGTCCCCGCTCTCGGAA
>JAEEGL010419325.1_pt1 | contig 15825 bp, 24 predicted proteins | sample 9134231 | NCBI WGS metagenome assembly JAEEGL01 (sample SAMN16246548, study PRJNA631951) | gut metagenome | biome: gut microbiome; feature: rumen; material: fiber-attached | host: Bos | place: Iran: Karaj | collected 2018-10
AAATATTTAGCGCCCTGAAAAAACCGAACAAAAGTTCCCCATCAATCCCAAACGGAATCAATGAGGAACAAACGAACAATTTTTCAGGGAATGTTCAAAATGAAAAACCAAATATATAAAACTGATAATGTACTAACTTTTTTATTAAACACATTATACCATCGAAATTATAAAATGTCAAGAGATTTTTGAAAATTTTTCTTTAAAATATTTTGGGCTAAGAACAAATCAATTTTTTAATAAGATCAGTAGAAATATTTTTAATTTTTTGATTTTCGAAACGAACATTTCCGAAGTTGATAATTTTCGAGAAACTGTTTCCAGCAATTGTATTTCTTAGCTGAAGATAAAAACAAAGTATTTTCAGAATGATCTTTCAAGGTGGTTGCAAAAATATAAGGCGTGTCTTGAACGTAATTTTTTGAAACGAAAACTTTGCCGAGTGTATAATCAAACCAAACGCCAAAGGTTTCATCTCTGTAAATAAAAGCAAATGAAAATTTGCTTGTAGCTTGTTTATGTTCAATAAAATTTTTATTAATATGTGTGTCTTGATTTTGGATAGCATATTTTTCAAAAGAAGTTCCACGAACTAAGCGACCAAGAGGCGTTTCAGATTTTTCTTTTCTATATTCTTCGTTGTCCATATATTGAAGCAATATAAGACCATCTTTAAAAGTTTTAATATCTGAATTGTATGGAAGTTGTAAATCAAAATATAAAAAGTAAGGATTTGTTACAACATTTCCAGCATTGCCAAGTAAGAACACGCGAACATTTCTCATTCTTGCGATAGTTTCTAAAAGATTCAAAAATGTTTCAACTTCATTATGTAAATAGTATTTTTTCTGACCTTCTTCAATAATAAATTCGTCAAAAATAATAGTAGTAACATTATCATAGTTGGAAGACTTAAGGTCTTGAGCAGTTGAAAGGGTCATTGCATAGCCAAAACATTCACCATCACAATAGAATTTATTATTTTTTGAATAAAGATTATGATCCTTAAAAATTTCTTTTTTATTAACTGAAGTGAAAAAAGTGTCAACGCCATGTTTCAAGTCAGACTTATAACGTCTAATATAGGCAAATTGTTCTTTTTTCTTCAAATATAAATTAGTAACCATTTTGACAGCGCCGAAAGTTTTTCCAACGCCACGTTCACCGATTAAAAAATTTAAAAAGGCGTTGTATGAAAGTATTCTACCATAATTATAATACATTTATTCATACACCACCTTTGAAAGATTTTTATGAGATTTTTAAAAGTTTAGTTGCAAGTTACCACACTAAAATCTAGTTTGAAAAGCTCTTCGCTTTGGTGACACAAACTAGAATTACAACAATTTGAACTTTTAAAACCATCATAAGCATTATACCACAAAAATAAAATTTTTGCAAGAGTCAAAATAAGAGGTTTTATTTTTGATTTTCTAAAAGAGAATTTGAAAGAGAAATTAAGAAAGTTTGAAGAGGATCTGCAAGATTGTCAAAAGTTTCAAAGAAATCTTTATTTTTTGAAACAAACATTTCACCTTTACCAAAACGAATCCAATCTTCGGAAACATTGAACTTCAAACAAATTGAAATAATTGTTCGGTCTGTAATAGGGGCGTGACCTAGTTCAATTTCAGAAATTGAAGATTTTAAACCGATTTGGTTTCCGAATTCTTTTTGTGTAAGATTCAAATTAAGTCTTAATTTTTTAATTCTTTCATTAATCATAAAAATATCACCTCATAAATATTATACAATTAAAAAGCGAGAATGTCAATAAAAATTCGATTATCGAAAATTTTTTAAAAAATTTTTAAAAAAGTATTGACAATTTTCGAAAATCGGTATAGAATAATTTTAACAAAAACAAAGGGGTGAAAAATATGAAAGATAAAAAAGAAGAAATCGAAGAAATATTTTTAAAATTGACAGATGAAAATCAAAAAGTAATAAACTTAGTGGCAAAGGGGATGGAAATAGCTCAAGAAAACGCAGAATCAGAAAAGCACATTCCAAGAATAGATTAGAAGGGAAGTGATGTAAAATGAAAAAACCAAAATTAAAAGATGTACTAAAAATAATATTTTTTCACATAATTTTTATATCAATATTTACATATGGTTTTATAAATATGACCGTTTATAGATAGGGAGGTGTAAAAAATGGCTAGAAAAGGAATTGAATTTACTGTTAGATGTGACGAAATAACAGACTTTGAAAAATTTAATAATAATGAAAAAATGATAAAAGAATTAAAAGAATTAATTTCAAAATATGAATTTCAAATTTCAATTGGTTTTTCAGATGATGACAAACTTCTTACGAAAGGAAAAATTTTAAGTGAAACAACAAAGGAATCAAAAGCGATATTTACTTTGTATAAAGGGGAATTTAAAAGAATTTTAGAAAAATATTATAATATGAAAATTAAGTTAGTTGATGAATGTATTATTCAATTTACAACATTATATTAATAAAAGAAGGTGAATAAAATGGACGAAAAAATCGAAGAAATTATTAACGAATATATTGAAGCCTTAAGAAATCCAAAACCATTTAAATATACAAATGAAGAAAAAGCAAATGCACTTGAGCATTTATTAAGGATTTATAAAACCTTAAAAATAACAGAAAGAAAAAATTTTGATAATGCAATTGATTTAATGATAGAAAATAAACAAAAAGATGATACAATAAATAAAATAAAAAGAAAAATAGCAAATTATAAATATTTAAAATGGAAAGATAAAGATGACGAATTTTGGGCTAATGAAATATTAGAAGATTTAGAGAATTTATTAAAAGGAGAATAATAAAATGGAAGAAGAAATTCAAGAAAAATTACAGGAAAAATATACTTTTCCTATAAATGTAAAATTTAAAGATTTTAGAATGTATGATTTAGAGTTTAAAATTGAAAAACAAAATTTTGTGATTCCTATTATTTATGACGCAAAATTTACGCTTGAAAGTAATGTGACAAATTGCGAAATGAAAATTGATAGAGAAATATTAAATTTATATAAAAGGGGTGAAAATTATGTCTAAGAAAATAGATAACGACATTGAATTTTTTAAAAAATTTAGTGAATTAGTAGCATATTCAATGAAAGAATTTGGAAAAAGTAGAATTAAAAGAGCTTATGATTTAGGTGAAAAAGCGTTTGACTATGCTGAAGAGCAAGAAAAGAAAAGCAAAAGAAAGCCAAAAGTTGAAAGTTACGAAATAAATGCAAAAAATCAAAAAGACGCAATAAGACAAGTAAAAGCGTTGGAACTTCCTGAAGAAGTTGAAAAAGAAATTATAAAAGTATTAACAAAAAATAAATAAATATTATATAATAAAGGGGAAAGAAAAAATGATTAATATTGAAAAAGAAAAAATAAGTGTCAAGGGAGAAGCTAAAATAATTCTAGCAGAATACGCAACAATTGTTGCTCATTTAAGAAAAGAATTTGAAGAAGAAGAAATCATGAAAGCTACTGCTATAGGTTTAAGTACTTATGATTTTATGAATAGTATATAATAAAATTATATAGGGTGATTACTTCCCAAAAAGTAAAATTTATATTCATATAGCAACGCACTAATGCGATAAATTAGAGAAAGAAGGAAAATCATGGAAAATGAAGAAATGAAAAAAGAAGAAACAGGAATGACAATGGTGTCAGGTTTTAATCAAATGACACCAAATTCAAAAACAAAATGTAATATACAAACAAATATTACAGACGAGAAAAAAGTTTTCAATTTAGAAAGTTCAGTTGATTATAAGCTTAACGAATGTGTTGGGGAAAGTTTAAGAGTAAAACAAGTATTAATAAAAACATTCGAGAAACCTTTAGCAGAACCAATTGTTGACGAAGAAACAGGGGAAATTGTAAAGGATAAAGAAATAAAAAGAGTATGTATTTTAATTGATGACAACGACAAAAGTTATGTGACAGGATCTTCAATATTTACATTACAAATGCTTAAATATATAAATATGTTTGGTACTCAAAAGATGGAAACTGAAGGTTTAGAAATTGAAATAATAAAAACAGCCGTTAAGAATTCAGCAAACAAAGCTTTAGGATTTAAACTATTATAAGATAAAGAGTGCAATTATAATAAAATAATTGCACTATATTTTTAATTGAAATGAGGTGATAAAATGGAACCATTAGAAATTACATTTAAAATTGAAACACCACATACAGATTATCAAAGCGATATGAACACTTTAGTATTAAGAATAGATAAATTAAGACATTTTTATGAAAATATATATAATGATAAAACATTATCAAATATTGAAGTTGATGTACATAATGAAAATATTAAATGTATTGAAGAAATTTTACAACATATGAAATTTAAAACAATATAATGAGGTGATAAAATGGCGCAAGGTCAAATAAGATGGAAAAGAGGGGACTATATACGACTTGGAAGAGCTGTTTCAGATTTTAACAAAAAGATTAATGAATTACAAAAAGAAGAGGCAAGAATATATCTTCCAACACCTTTAAATTACACAAATGTAAAAGATGAAATAACTACAAGACGTGAATTAAATAGAATGATTAATTCTTTAAAAAGATTTAAACAAAGGGACGCTTCAGACCTTTACGAAACTGAAGCTGGTGAGCAAATAACAAAATGGGAAAGAAGAGAACTTGGAATCCAAGCAGGAATTGCAAAAAGGCGTTTACGAAGAGAACTAAAAGAATTAAATGAGCCACTTTCTGAAGGATATTCAAGAGCACAAATGGGATCTGTAAGAGTAAAAGAAATTGAAGCGCAACTTCGAAACTTAAATAAAATAGAAACTAAAAAAGGGTATGAATTTAAAAGACTGACTAAAAGTATACGTTTTCAAGGGGCAAGCGATTATACAATGAAAAAAGCAACTGTATATCGTGAAAACTATATAAAAGAAATGGAAAAATATTCAGATTTTGACAATTATGAAAAATTCATGACAAAATTAAAATCAATAAAAAATCCAATAGATTTTTATAATTATGTAAGTAAAAACGAATTAACTAAAGACTTAACATATAATTCAGATATGTTCTATTCTCAAGCAGAATTTAATAGATTTATTCAAGATATAATGGAGGAAGAACTAGAAGACACGACAGACATTGTCAAAGATTTTATGGACTTTAAATATGAAACATATAAGGACGAAGAAATAGAATTTTAAAGGAGTGATTTAAAATTGTGAAAAAATATACGGCAGATTTTGAAACAGCCACATGGCTTAAAGATGAAACATACGTTTGGGCTTGGGCTGTTTGTGATATAGATAACGACGAAAATATAATAATAGACAACAATATTGATTCATTTATAGAATTCTGTAAAAAAGAAAAAAATGCCGATTTTTATTTTCACAATCTCCCCAAAATTTGATGGTGAATTTATTATTTATTGGTGTTTAACTCATGGATTTAAACACGTTGAAAATAAAGAAGATATAGAAGCAAATACCTTTACGACATTAATTAGTGACATGGGGCAATTTTATTCAATTACTTTGTATTATTCAAAAGGAAATAAAAAAGTTCATAAAACTACTTTTTATGATAGTTTAAAGATTATTCCTTTTTCAGTTGCTGAAACTGCAAAAGCTTTTAAGCTTCCTATTTCAAAACTTGAGCTTGATTATAACACTCCAAGAAAATTACGGTCATGTTTTGACTGAACATGAGCGCAAATATATTTCAATGGACGTTCAAATTATGGCAAAAGCTTTGAAAATATTATTTAATGAAAAATTAACAAGAATGACAAGGGCTTCAAATGCTTTGGCAGACTATAAAGAAATAATAACAAAACAAAAGTTTGACCATTATTTTCCAAAACTAGATTATGAAATAGATAAGGACATCAGGCAAAGTTATAAAGGCGGGTTCACATATTTAAATCCAATCTATAAAGAAAAAGACGTTGGAACGGGTTGTGTTTTAGATGTAAATAGTTTATATCCTTCCGTAATGTATGAAAAACCTCTTCCCTTTGGAGAACCTGTTTTCTTTAATGGTGAATATAAAGACGATAGAATTTATCCTTTATATATTCAAATGATTACTTGTTCATTTGAATTAAAAGAAAATAAAATTCCAACAATACAGATAAAAAACAACAGAAATTTTTTCAGAGAAAACGAATATCTTGAAAGTTCTCATGGAGAAATTGTTTGTTTGGTTTTAACTTCGGTTGATTTAAAATTGTTTTTAGAACAATACAAAACGGAAAATTTAGAATATATTTCAGGTTGGAAATTTAAAAGCACAGACCAACTTTTTAAAAAATATATTGATAAATGGATAAAGATAAAAAATGAAGCGACAATTTCAGGAAATTCAGGTCAAAGAACTATGGCAAAATTAATGTTAAATTCTTTATACGGGAAACTTGCAAAAAGTTTAGAAAATACTTCAAAAATTCCATATTTAGGCGAAGACTCTATTGTTCATTATACTTTAGGTGATAAAGAAATATCAGACGGAATATATATTCCAGCGGGTTCATTTATTACAGCATACGCAAGAGAAAAAACAATTAGAACTTCGCAAGCAATAAAAGATTATTCGATTAAGAAATATGGAATTGATAAATATAACTACTCTGACACAGATTCGATTCATACAACCTTAACAATTGAAGAATTGAAACAATTTTGTGACATTGATGCGGTACGTCTTGGAGCATGGAAACATGAAGGATCATTTTCAAAGGCAAAATTTATTCGTCAAAAATGTTATATTGAAGAAATTGACGAAAAAATAAATATAACGTGTGCGGGAATGCCTAAACAGTGTTATAAATATGTAGAATGGGAAAATTTTAAAACTGGATTTACGTGTGGTGGTAAATTAACATTTAAGCACGTAAAAGGTGGCGTGATTTTAGTTGAAACGGACTTCACTATTAAGGAAGAAAAAGTATTGAAAAACATTGCTGAATTCAATAAAAAATGATATAATTTTAAAAAACAAAAGAGGTGACGAGAATGGATTTTTTAAAAAATTTATTTAGTGGAACGGGAATAAAAATATTATTTATTGTAATTGTTCTTGATTTAATTTTTGGAATATTAAGAGCAATTAAGGAAAAAAGTGTCAATTCGTGTATTGGAATTGATGGAATGATAAGAAAATTTCGGAATGGTCATTTCAATTTTAATATTGACCGTCATTGACAATCTTATTCAAATAGATTTTATTGGATTTATTCCCGAATCAATAAGAGAGGGCTTAAAACTTGGAAAAGTTGGAATTGCTGACGTATTTAATATATTATTTATAGTTTTTGAAATGCTTTCAATTATAAAAAATATGGTTTTATGTAAAATGCCAATTCCTAAAAAGCTTCAAAATTTTCTTGAAAAAATAATGAAAGAATTCACTGGAGAAATAAAGGAAGGTGAAAAGAATGAGAAAGATTCTTGATTTAAGTGAAAATAACGGCTATATAGATTTTAGCAAAATAAAACAAAGTGGAATAAATGACGTTATTCTACGAATAGGGTGGATTGGAAATAAAAACAATCACACTCTCGATAAAAGATTTGAGGAATACTATAAAAGTGCAAAAGATAACGGCTTAAATGTTGGCTATTATGTATTTTCTTATTGCTTAACAACTGACGCAATAAAAGGCGCTTGCACATGGATTCGAAATAAATTAGTTGAAAAAGTTATGGACTTGCCAATATTTTTAGACTTAGAAGACGACGAAAATTCTTCTACAAGAATAAGTTTTGTAGGTAAAGAAAATTTAACAAATCAAGCTTTGGAATTTTGTAGATATTTTAAGGGACAAGGTGTTCCAGCTGGTGTCTATGCTTCTAAAGATTGGTTTAACAGATTAATAGATGTAAATAAAATAATAAATTATGGTTTTAAAATATGGCTTGCCGAATGGGGTGTTGAAAAACCAACTGTAAATTATAAAGTGGATTTATGGCAATACACTTCATCTGAAGAAATTAGAGGAATAGAATCAAAAAGATTCGACGCGTCAATTTGTATGTGTAATTGTAATGAAGAAGAAATGACAGGGAAGCCAAGTAATGGAGATGATAAAGAAATGAAAATTTATCAAAATGGTTCAAGTCCTGAACCTGTTTTTGGAGATACAAACCTTACTATAAAAGTGGGAACAATTAACAAATACGAAAAATGTGATTGCCTAGGAATTTTTGAAAATAGAGCAATGGTTCGTTATAAAGTAGATGGAAAAAACAATTATAAAATTGGTTTTGTTAAATGGCTGGGAGGTGTTCAAAATTGAATAATATAGAAATATTAGAAGAACTTTTAGAAGGAGAATAAAATGGCTGAATATAGAACACCATATTCGCCTATGCGAATTAATTGCACAGTTGGGCAACCTTATGGAAACCCCGACCCTAATTATAGTTGCGGTTTCCATACAGGTGTTGACTTTCCCGAAAGTGGAACTGGTGAAACAAATCCCGACTTATATTCAATTACAAATGATGGCGTTGTAACTTATGTTTACACTCAAAGCCAAGGGACAACGCCAGCACTTGGAAATCAAGTACAAATAAAAGATAATAGAACGGGTCTTTATTATAGATATTGTCACATGGTTTACGGTTCTATTAATTTGCAAGTTGGCGATAGAGTAGATTCAAACACAAAAATAGGTAAAATGGGAAACACAGGAAATTCAACAGGGACTCACTTGCACTTGGAAGCGTCAACCTCAGAGAGTTGGAATTGTAATAATTTTGTTGACCCATGTGGGCCTTTAGGGTTTCCAAATGAAAGAGGAACTGTTGTAATTTATGAGGGTGAACCAACACCACCAACGCCAACAACTTCAAACAATTATTTAAAATGGCTAAAATGCAAATCTAAAAAAATAAATATAATAAAAAGGAAGTGAAAAAATGGAAGTTAAAAAATTCGAAGAAATAACAAATCAAATAATTAAAAAAGTTGGAAAAGAAAATGCTGGCTTAATTGCTGACGATATAGGACTTTTAATAACTGATAACACACAAATGAATAATACAATTAGTTCAAAGGATAAAGAAATTGAAAAATTGTCAAAGGATAAAGAAAATTTAATCACTACAAATGGAAATTTATTGCAACAGATATCAATGGGAAAAGACGAAGGAAATCCATTCGATAGAAAAAACGAAGAAGACGAAAAACCAAAAACAAAGGCAAAAGACTTTGATTTTAGAACTGTTTTTGATGACAAGGGAAATTTTAAATAAGTCTTGACAAACAAACAAATTTTTTATAAAATAGAATAAATAATTTTAGTAAAGGAGATGAAAAAAGATGCCAATAAAAGAAGGATTACAAGTTGCTTTAAATGCAATTAGAGAAACTTCAATCGAAAACAACACTTTATATGCAAAATACGTCCCTGAAATTTTCCCAACAACAGACATAGGATCATTTGCAAGTCCAATTCTTGAAAACCCTAATGTTATGAATGAATTTATGAATAATTTAGTTCAAAGAATCGTTTACACTCAAGTTGAATCTAAACTTTTTAGAAACCCTTTAAGAGTTTTAGAAGGTGACAGACTTCCAATCGGTTCTATCGGACAAGAAATATTCATAAATCCAGCAAAAGGAAGAAAATTCAATGTTGACGATTTTGCTGGTTTACTTGCTCGTTATGAAGCAGATGTCAAAGTTCAATATCACCAATTAAATAGTGATTTACAATACCCTGTTACAATAACAAGAGCAAAATTAAAAGACGCTTTTGTTTCTTGGTCATCATTAGAAGACTTTATTTCAGGTCTTACACAAAGTTTATATAACGGAGCTTATATTGACCAATATAATTTAACAAAATCTTTAATATCAAGCGCTTATGCTTCAAATCAAGTAGTTATAAAACAAATTACAAGCCCAAGTACTGCAGACTTAGCAAAAGCTTTCATAACTGAAGCAAGAACAATGTTCTTAAATATGCAAACACCAACTCCAGATTTTAACGCTTGGAGAAAAGTAGGAGGATATGGAAGAGATATTCTAACATGGTCAAATCCTGAAGACATTGTTTTCATTTTAAGAAATGATATAGCTGGATTTATAGATGTCAATGTCTTAGCCGACGCCTTCAATATAGAGCGCACAACATTACTAGGAAACATTATTTATGTAAATAATTTTGACCAATATAACGAAGCTGGCGAAAAAGTGTTTGACGGTTCTGCAATCGTTGGAATGATGGCTGACAAATCATGGTTCAGAATAAAAGAACAAGAGACAACAATGGACGAATTCTACAATGCAAACAACAGAACATGGCAATACTATTTGAACGTCGTTCGTATGTATTCTTATTCATTATTTGCAAATGCCGTATGCTTTGTTACTGCACTTCCTCAAGTTTCAATAACAAAAATGACACCAAGTAAAAGTGCCGTAACTGTAGTAGAGGGCGCAACTGCTACCGTTGATTTAGATGTAGAGCCATTCCCAGCAAACTATCCAACAATTACAGTTGCTTCAAGTGCTTCAGGTAAAGCAACAGCAACAATTTCAGGAAGAACAATAACAATCACAGGTGTTGACGCTGGAAGCGCTACAATAACAGCAACAGCTGGAAACGTAACAGCAACCGTTTCAGTAACTGTCACAGAAGCTACAGCCTCAGAAACTTAAGATTTAAAAATTCCTTAATAGAAGGAAGGGAAACAAAACTTTCCTTCCTTCTATTTTATTATTTAGAAGGGAGAAAATAAAAATGATTATTCCACAAACAGAAATTTACTTAATTAAAAGCCCCCTAACTTTGTCAAATAAACACCAAATAACTTTTTTAAGCAAAGAAGCTCAAGAAACTTATTTCAAAAGTTTAGATAAAATTGGAATTGACGACGGAAGCTATCAACGAAAAGATGGTTTTATTCGTTACCCTGGTCATATTGACGATTTAATAAATTACAACTATTGTATGTATAAAAACGAAAATTATTCTGATAAATGGTTTTATGCTTATATTACAAATATGGAATATGAAAACGACGACATGACTTTGGTATATATTAAAACAGACGTTTTTCAAACTTGGCAATTTGACTTAAATTGGAAACAATCATACATCGAAAGAGAAATGATTGACGTTGCTTCCGACTTGCCTGGTGCAAATTTAAATCCTGAAACTTTAGAAACTGGAGAATATAAAGTCGGTGCAATGGCTGAACTTGACGACTTAGAACCAATCTCGATTATTGCTTATTCTGGTGATACTTTTCCAAATATTCCACTAACTGCTTTAGGTTCAATGCCTATCTATCAATCAAGCTTTGAAGTAAATGGAATAAGTTCGACAATAGCTTTTATTATATGTGAGCAGAACTTAGATTTAGTTATGTCTTCTCTACAGCAAGAAAATTATTCAAATTATATTGTTGCTTGTTTTACAGTTCCAAAACTTGCCGTTAAAGATTTTCTTGTTTCTGCTAATTCTTTGAGAACTTTATGGCGTAATAGAAGTCAAGACATTCCGCCTCTTGTTTCAACTGGAATTTATATTCTTGATAATGGTGGAACTTTTACTCAGACAAAAACAACTAAAACTTTAGTTCAAACACCTTCTTCATTAGATGGATACACTCCAAGAAACCAAAAACTTAGACAATTTCCTTATTTATATTTGGGATACAATCCAGCAAATGGAAGCTCTAAAATTTATCGTTATGAAGATTTTACAAATGGAACACCTGTTTTTGACATATATTCAGAAGTGAATCCAAATCCAACACTTTGTTTCGTTCCTCAAAATTATAGAGGTGCTTCAGGTGATTCAATGTCAGATATTTCCGTTTTAAATGGATACCCTACTTTGGCGAATAAAACAGATTCTTTCAATACTTGGCTTGCTGAAAACTCTCAAATAATTAACGTGCAAACAGAACACGAAGAAAATTTATACAATTTAAATCAGGGTTCTAATATTATAAATGGGGTTCTTGGAACAATTGGAAACCTTGCAACTGGTAATATTGGCGGAGCTATTGGAAGCGCTGGAAATGCAATAACTTCAGGAATGTCAAACGCTGAAAATCACGACTACTTTATTAAGAATCAAATGGCACAAATTGAACGTCAAAAAATGTTACCTGATAAAGTTTCTCTAGGAAGTTCAAACGCAACTTTACTTGGATATGGTTTAAATGATAAAAATATTTTTACAAGATATACAATTAAAAATCAATTTGCAAGAAGAATTGACAAATTCTTCGATATGTACGGATACTTGACAAATGAATTAAAACTTCCAAATCTATCTAATAGACCTAACTGGAATTATATAAAAACTATTGGAGCTAATATCTTGGGAAATATTCCCCAAATGGACTTAGCTGAAATTAAATCCATTTTTGACAATGGTGTTACTCTATGGCACGATACTTCTACATTTTTAGACTATTCACAAAATAATAGATAAGAGGTGAAAAAATGAAAAATAGAACAAATTTTAATAATAATAAATTTATAGATTCCGCTATTTTAAATAATGCGACTTTCATAGATTATCAAGAACGTTTTAAAAAAGTTGCTCTTTCAATTTTTGAATGGGTAAACTTGCCAAGCTCTATGAATGCAATGTTTTTAGAAAAATCATTATTCTTTGACGGAATGGCAACTTTATTAAAAGACCCAAAATATGGTTTTATCAATACAAGATGTTGTTCTGCTGGCGAAGTAAATATTTATAACTTACCAACAAAATTCAATTGTTATTCTTTCGATTATAGCTCTACAAGAACTCTTTACACTGGCTTACTTCCTGGATTGAGCGAAAAACAAAAACGAGCTTTGGAAAATTCTCACTGTATTTTAGTTCAAAACAATTGGGACAGAGTTCCAACAGCTTGCACACTTGACCTTTTTGCTCTTCGTCTTTATGAGGCGGAACGTTCAATTGACACAAATATAAAAGCCATGAAGACTCCTGTTCTTATGATGGTAGGCGAAAAACAACGTCTTACAATGCTTAATCTTTACAATCAATATGACGGAAATCAACCCGTTATTTTTGGAGATAAAAACCAACTTTCAGGCTCTGAAAAACCTGTTCAAGCTATTAAAACAGACGCTCCATATGTTGCCGATAAATTGACAGACTATAAAAAAGAAATATGGAACGAGGCGTTGACTTTTCTTGGTATAAATAATATAATGGTAGATAAGAAAGAACGTTTAATCACCGACGAAGCTAATTCAAATAATGAACTTATAAACCTTAATTTACAAAGTTATCTTGCACCTCGTCAAGAAGCTTGTAAACAATTCAATGAAAAATTTGGTCTTACTGACACAGATAAGGAAATAAGCGTTCGCGTTCGTTCTGATTTACACAACATTATTAAAGAAGCTCAAAGCGTTGTTCAAGATTTTAAGAAACAAGAACAAATTGAAAATATAAACATGGAAGGGGTTGAAAATAATGGCTAATTATACAATGGAACTTCGAAGAGTGTGCGACATTTTCGGAAGAAATGAAGTTGAAAACTGGTTCAAATCTTATAATTTAAGCGATTTTCTTACCCCCGAACAAATTCAAGTTATCACAAAATTTAACGTTTGGAATCCCGACAAACTTGCTAAGAAAATAGTTGACCATTATTTCATGCGAGAAATTGGTTTCGAAACTCCAGCCCTTTTTGCTCACTATGCAAAAACTACTATGAATGAAATTATGGAACGCTATCTTTTAATTATTTATACAAAATTTCTTGAATATGATCCTCTTTCATCTGTTGACTTCGTCGAAGAATATACAAGGTCAATTGATTCAACAAACGAAAATAAGTCAACCTCTGAAGGTTCTTCAAATTCAAGTTCACAAAATTCGGGTTCGGGTCTTAACGTTTCAAGTAATACCCCTCAAGGTCAATTGGATAAAGCTCAAATACTTCAGGGAAAATATGCTTCTAACGTTTCCGCTTCAGAAACTGAAACAAATATTTCAGACGAAACAACAACTTCGTCAGAGGCTAACAACAACGGCAAATCAAACACTATAGAAAAATATACTCACTCTATGAAGGGTGACAATGGTGTCATTGTTACAAACGAATATTTAGTAAAACAATTTCGCGAACTTGCCGTTTCTGTTGACTTAGAAATTATTAACGAATTAAATTCCCTTTTTATGGGAATATATTAAAAGGAGGTTTTTAAAATGGCTGATTTACACAATATTCCAAAATGTACTCCAAGAACTATCGGAACTCTTCCAGCTTCTTATGCTTTATCTTTAAGCTTTGAAGAACAAGTTTTCATGCTAGGAAAAAAGACCGAAGAAATAATCAATTTTATTAATGATATTCTTGAGGAAAAAATAAACGATTATATACAAGAAAAATTTAACGATATGATAATAAATGCAATGTACGAACCATCAACGGAAACTTTAGTTCTTTATTTGGATACTACAAATTAAAAAAGAAAGGATTGATTTTTTATGGCAGATATTGCAAATCTTAAAATTGGCGCTAATTCATACGCCATTAAAGACACAACAGCTCGAAGCACAGCTGGAAACGCAGACAGTAAAGCCGACCAAGCTTTACTTGACGCCTCAAGTGCAGACATAAAAGCAACAAATGCAAACACTAAAATTGACGGCGCTTCAATTACAGGAACTTACACCGCACAAACTGAAACTTTAGAAGTGAGCTTGACTCTTGGAACTGTTGCTCAAAATAACGGATAGAAAGGAGATTAAAAAATGGCTGATATTTCAAATATTACAATCGGTTCTGGTAATTATAATATCAAAGACGAAACTGCAAGACAAAGTATTTCTGATTTGGATTCTTCAGTAAATACAAGAATAAACAATTTGTCTAATTCTTTATTAACTGAATTAGTAGTAATTGGTGACAGTTACACAGCGCTTTCAGGATCTACATGGGCTGAAGACTTGGCAGAATTACTTCATTTGAATTTACATAAACACGCTACTTCTTCTATGGGATTTGTTCACCAATCAGGCGGAAATACTTTTGAGGATTTATTAGACTGGTCAGATACATCTTTTTACAATAAAGTAAAATATTTAATTTGTTATGGTGGAATAAATGATTATGATATACAAAGAGCACCAATGGAGGCAGGTGTAGAAGCATTTATTCAAAAAGCAAAAACTAATTTTCCTAATGCACAAATTATAATTGTCGGCCCTCAAGTTGACGCTGGTCAATTTGCTTCAATGAAAGTTCAAAAAGAAAGAGTGGCAATGGAAAGAGCTTGCTCAAATCAAGGTGTCGCTTATGTAGACGCAAGTAATTGGTTGATTAATTCAACATATAATTATACTCAAACTTATGCAACAGATCATTTACATCCTAGCGCGATTGGCTACAAATTAATTACTTCTAAAATGCTTGGCGTAATAAACAATCAATGTAATAGTGATATAAAACTTATGCTTTCTTTTAATGCTCCATATACAGGAACATTAAGAATAAACAATAAAAAAGACGGTATTCATTTTACTTCAAAAATTACAGGAGATTTTGTTCAGGGTGCTTATAATATTCCAATTAAAATTGAAGATTCAATTCTAGGCGGAAATGTTAATTTAGACGGTTTCTTAGATGATAGAGTTTATTACCCTGCATATAAATTAGATTCAAATAATAACGTGACAGATTTTATCGGGTGTGCAAGAATTTCTAAGAGTGGAAGTACTGGAATTTATGGTTTATATTTAGTTCCATTAGTTGCAAATTTCACTGGAACAATAGCAATCTCAGGTGATATATACCTAGGAAATTGGAACGACGCTACATCACCACAATATTAAAAGAGGAA
>JAEEGL012342449.1_pt1 | contig 15825 bp, 12 predicted proteins | sample 9134231 | NCBI WGS metagenome assembly JAEEGL01 (sample SAMN16246548, study PRJNA631951) | gut metagenome | biome: gut microbiome; feature: rumen; material: fiber-attached | host: Bos | place: Iran: Karaj | collected 2018-10
ACAGTTCCTGCACCTCTCTCAAGTATATCCTGAACTGCATCTGAAAGTGTCTCCTCGAATCCCTCAGGATTCTCAGCAACGCCCTTCACGAATCTATCCTTGAAGGTTACTGTTATATCATCTATGAAGCCCGGCTTAAATGCCCAGAGATTCATGGAAGCAACTGCTCCTTCAGGGATTTCAGTAAATGTAGCTCCATCATCAAGTGTGAAGAAGCCCTTACCATCTTCAAGCTTGATCTTCTTTCTCTCATCTATTCTGTCAAGGTAGTCCTCAGCATCCAGCTTGCAGATACCTCTGCTGACTGTTCCCTTATCACTAAGAGTTCTTACAAGATCATAACCTATGCAGGCATGGTTTGTATCCTTCTCTTCATTTATAAGGAAATCTGCTGCCAGTTCAAATGCGCCTCTTCCGTAGAAGTCATCCGCATTGATCGTAAGGAATCCTTTTCCCTTAAGAACTTCTCTTGCAGACCAGATTGCATGGGTTGTACCCCAAGGCTTAACTCTGCCCTCTGGAAAATCGATATCTCCCGGAACGTCATCCAGTGACTGGAATACGTAGGAAACCTTTATCTTCTCAGATACTCTGTCGCCGATTGCTTCCTTAAATGCATCTTCAAAATCACGTCTTATAATAAATACAACCTCACCGAATCCGGCTTCAATCGCATCATAAATAGCGTAATCAATAAGTACATGTCCAGCGTCATCAACTGACTGTATCTGCTTAAGGCCCTTGAATCTGCTGCCAAGTCCTGCAGCCATAACTACAAGTGCCGGCTTGTTTGCATTTGCCATATACAACCTCCCTTATTAAATACCTATCCTTCACAAGTACATTTTACAAGATCTCAGAGCCCCTTACTCTGGATCACCTTCGTAAGCGTCCGGCTGAGCCAGCTCTTCATCTGTCTTTATACCAGTGTCAACATCATCATCTGAATTGCTCATCCTGAAGTTATCAACTTCTTCCTGAGTAAGTGTTTCATTATTCAGATTTCTGTTAATAAGATCCTTAGCATAGTTAACGTCCTTGTCATAAGGAACCATTACATAGCATGACTGACCTACTGATGCACATACCTGACTTGAATCAGATCCGCTTACGCTATATGTAATGATTGTCCAATTACTGTTAGTCTGTAACTGATCCTGAACAAGCTTACCAATCTCATTCTTATCCATATCTGTCTGGAAGGAATCTGACATTCCGTCCATAACACCTGCATAATTTGTCAGCATCTGTGAAGACTGCATCTTCTTAACGATAGCCTTTATAACTTCCATCTGGTTACGTCCACGCTGACGGTCACCATCTCTGAATGCCATTCTACATCTTGCAAAACCAAGAGCCTGCTCACCGTTCAGGTGGTTCTCGCCTTCGCTGTAGCTATATGTACCCTCTTCTGTGATAGAAGTAAATGCGTACTCTGAATATACATCGATTCCGCCAAGCTGATCAACTATGTTCTGGAATCCTGTAAAGTTAACTCTTACATAGTATGAAATGTCTGTATCATATAACTGCTCAAGAGCATCCATAGAAGCATTGATTCCATAAATACCTGCGTGAGTCAGCTTATCCTTCTTATTTCCAACTGCTGGAAGATCAACATAGTAATCTCTAGGAGTTGAGATAAGTACGATCTGCTTTGTATCGTTATTTACCACTGCAAGGATATTAACATCGCTTCGAGCCTGTGCATTAACACCGCCAAATGTATCGATACCACTGAAGTACATACAGAATCTGTCAGGATCCTGTGCAGTTTCCTTTACAACATCCTTCTTAACCTTGTTTTCCATTATGGTCTTCAGTTTCTCAGTTGTATAATCTTCATAACCTTCAGTCTCATCAAGTGAAGACATGACTGCGGTATTTGCGATCATTGCCTGAACATAACCACCTTCGAATGCACCAAGCATCTCAATAAGTGAATCAAATTCCTTTACTTCTATATTAACTGAAAGGTCCTTATTGATACTATCAATTGTCTCATTTACATTTTCTACATCTACAGCTGCGAGCTTACCAAATACATAACTCTTATCAACCGCTTCATTTATGGAATTAACATCATCTTCCTTAGCTACATATACCTTGATTTCTGCGACCTCTGTATTGTTACCTGTGATCTTATCAAGAGCCTTGTTAGTAACAGCCAGATAATAAATAGCTATTCCTAAGAAGAGAATAAAAATTGATGCTATAACAATTCCAGGTATTCTTGCCTTCTTGTACTTCATCATAAATACTACAAGAATAGGTATAACACATAATAGAATTGCTCCTATTATTCCCTGAACAGGTGTTACCATCTTAGTATAGAGGACCATGCCCACAACTATAAAAGATAGTATTAATTCGATTGCTGCTAAAATAACTCCTGCAACCTTGGATTTACTAATCCTGTTTTTAACTTCTGCTTTGCCTTCTCTTTTGCCTTCCATTAATTCCAACCCTTTCATTTTATCGATTGATAGAATACTAAATGTTGTGTCTAAAACAACCGACACCATGTCATATAGTGCCTTAGAAATGCTGACACTTCGACACTTACATAATATTATCATATATTACAAAATTATCAATTGTTTTTTGTTTAAAATGTGTTACTATTTCTAAAGACAAAAGACAGTTGTATGAAGGAGTACAGGATGAAAGAATCCCTTGTAAAATATACTGAACAACTTAAGATCAATCTGACCGAAGATCAGCTGGAGCAGTTCCAGACCTATTATGAAATGGTTTTTGAGAAGAATAAAGTCATGAATCTCACTGCCATTACTGAAAAGGAAGAGTTTGCTCTAAAGCATTTCGCAGACAGTCTGTCAGTAGTAGCTGCATTTGACGGAGCGTCTTATCTGTCAGAACGCGCGTTAAATGTAATAGATATCGGAACGGGTGCCGGCTTCCCGGGAATACCACTGAAGATAGCATTTCCGAATCTTAAGGTCACGTTGCTTGATTCACTGAACAAGCGTGTGTTGTTCCTGCAGGAGGTTATAGATGAGCTGGGGCTTACTGATATTGAAGCAATACATGCCCGGGCTGAAGAAGGTGCAAGAACTAAATTAAGAGAGAGCTTCGACCTTGCTGTATCCCGTGCAGTAGCCGCACAGTCCATATTATCAGAGTACTGTCTTCCATATGTGAAGAAGGGCGGCCTTTTCGTAGCCTATAAGTCAGGGGACATAGAAGAAGAATTAAATGCATCGACTAAGGCAATCGGAATTCTCGGCGGCAAGATAAAGGATACTGTATATATAACCCTTCCGGATTCAGATATCAGCAGAAGCTTCGTGCTTACTGAGAAGATAAAATCCACTCCGGGTAAATATCCACGTAAGCCGGGAACCGCAAAAAAAGAACCCCTCTAGGGTTCTTTTTTTATGCTGCTTACTTCTTCTGCAGCTTCAACTCACGTTCTTTCTTTTTATTCTGAACTGTTATTTTCTTTCTCTTTATATCTTCAAGTTCAGATTTCTGACATGGTCGAGTTTTCTTTAAAAGGAATATATTGTCGGTGCTGTCTCCTACCTTCTTAATCTTGATAGTAGAAACCATGTATCCATGGATGAGGCACCTGCCAACACCATACTCTATGGAATTCAGAGCCTGGAACCAGTTGATCTTCTTTGACAGCTTTCTGCCACATTTAACACATCGAATTGTGGAAACTCCCGGCTCAGCCATGGCTGCAATTCTTGAAGGATACTCCATTGTTATCTCTTCCAGGACTCCATCATGAAACTCGGATATTTCCTCATCCTTTCTCTTCGGATGTCTGTATATATCAAATGTATATTTGTCCATGAAGTTGCCCAGTTTAGCATGCTTCATTACCGCCGCCGTGTATCTGGCATCTGATATTGCAGTATGGAAGGGTTCATTATCCTCCAGCCCCAGACTTGCCACCGCTTTCTCCAGCTTGCTTATGGATCCATGATCATACTTATCAGCATATATCTGCTGTACATTATAGAACTTAACCGGATATGGCAGCTTCTCCATATAGTAGAAATCCATGTTGCTCTGAAGATAGTAGAGATCTGATGGACCCCATGTGCAGACTACAAAATCCTCGCCACATTTCTTACCACACCATTTGAGGAAATTGGTACAGGCTTCCTTAAATGGAATACCATCATTCTTCAGATCCTCTTCACTGTAACTCAGGATCTCCTTTATCATTTTGTGGAACTTAGGATAAATCTTCGGTTTTATAAGTGTATGAAAATCGTCGATTATATCCAGCTTATCATTTAATTTTACTGCGCCTATCTCGATGATCTCGAAAGGCATTCTGGGATGGGAACCTGCATTGCCTCTAGGACTCTGGTTCCACTCTAAGTCAAATACTATGTAGTTCATAATCTTTCCCGCTACTGTGTTCAGTAACTTCTTTCTATATATTTAATGATATATACTTATCCAGCCACTATATATTATCATATTTTCAGATATAACATTAACATATTTATATCGGCTGGTGAAACCCCGGATATTCTGGATGCCTGTCCTATAGATTCCGGACGAACAGCTTCCAGCTTCTGCCTTGCTTCAATTCTGAGGTTTCTTACATCACTATAATCTATATCTGCAGGAATCTTCTTCTTCTCCATCTTCTGGAAATGTAATACCTGCTTCATCTGTCTGTCTATATAACCTTGATACTTAATGGTAATATTGATCTGTTCTTTGATCTCCCTAAGTATACCAGGTGTTATATCGTCGCCGAACTCTCTTGCTATGTCCGGTCTCTCCGGATCCAGCTCTTCAACAGTTTCATAAGTGAATTCCGGCCTTCTTATTATATCAGAAAGTGAAACTCCTGTCCCCAGTGGAGTGCTTCCGTGAGATGTCAGGAATTCCTGATTCTTCTTTGCAGCACCGATAGCCACATTATTAACTCTTTCGATCTCACTTTCGATCAGCTTTCTCTTACGACAGAACCTGTCATATCTCTCTTCATCTATAAGTCCTACCTCATGGCCTATATCTGTAAGTCTGAGATCCGCATTATCCTGTCTTAGCAGAAGTCTGTACTCAGCTCTGCTGGTCATCATTCGATAAGGTTCTTTCGTTTCTTTCGTTACCAGATCATCTATCAGGACTCCGATATATCCATCTGATCTGCTAAGCACTACAGGCTCCTTCTCCTCCAGAAGTCTGGCAGCATTTATTCCTGCCATAAGTCCCTGTGCTCCGGCTTCCTCGTAACCGCTGCTTCCATTTATCTGTCCTGCGAAGAACAGGCCTGCCACATTTTTATGTTCCAGACTGTGCTTCAGACTCGTTGCTGATATACAGTCATACTCAATGGCATAAGCCGGTCTTACGATCTTGGCATTTTCAAGTCCTGGTATGGACTGAACCATTTTATACTGTACATCCTCCGGCATGGATGAAGATAATCCGTCGAGGTACATTTCACTGGTATACTCGCCCTCCGGCTCCAGGAACAGCTGATGCCTGTTCTTGTCCGGGAACTTCCTTACCTTATCTTCTATTGAAGGACAATATCTCGGACCCGTTCCAACTATGACGCCGGAGAAAAGTGGAGATCTGTCTATATTCTCATTAATAACTCTGTGGGTCTCCTCGCTGGTATAAGTCAGCCAGCAGGATATCTGATCTCTGGTAATATCCTCTTCAGAATTGGTGAAGGAGAATGGCTGTATGTGATCATCGCCCTTCTGCTCACTCATCTTGGAATAGTCCACAGTATTGCCGTCGATTCTAGGCGGCGTTCCGGTCTTAAATCTGCGAAGCTCGATTCCCGCATCCGTCATGGAGCCAGACAGCAGGTTCGCTGCCATAAGTCCATTCGGACCTGTATAAGTGATCGTATCTCCATAGATACACATAGCCTTTAAGTATACTCCTGTACAGAGCACAACAGCCTTTGCATGATACACTGCTCCGGAAGCAGTAACCACACCAGCCACCCTCTTTCCAGAAGGTCTTGCACCGGATTCATTATCTTCCTTCGTCTCTTCCACATCCTCTACCAGAAGAGCTGCAACCTCAGCCTGTCTAAGGGTCAAATGTTCTTCTGCCTGAAGTGTCATCCTCATCTGCTTGGTATATTCGCCCTTGTCAGCCTGAGCTCTTAGAGAATGAACGGCCGGGCCCTTCGATACATTTAACATCTTGGACTGGATGTAAGTCTTGTCGATATTCTTACCCATCTCACCACCAAGCGCATCAATTTCACGAACCAGATGCCCCTTGGAGCTTCCGCCAATATTCGGATTGCATGGCATGAGAGCAACACTATCCATGCTTACAGTAAACATGATAGTTTCATGGCCAAGCCTTGCTGCTGCAAGAGCTGCTTCGCATCCGGCATGTCCGGCTCCAACTATTACGATGTCATAGGTTTCTTCGACGTTCATAATATCTACTTTCCAAGACAGAAGTCTTTAAAAATCTTATCTGCCAGATCATCCTCAAGGGTTTCTCCTATTATCTCCCCGAGGGATTCATAGGCAGCCATCATATCTATAGTATAAAAATCTTCGCCCATTCCGGCAGCAATGCTATCCTTTACTCTGGTAAGACTGTCCAGAGCAGCCAGCAGTGACGCCTTGTGACGGGTGTTTGTTATATATATCTGATTATTAAAATCTATATCTCCACGGAAGAACATATCTTCTATGGTGCTTCTAAGCTCCTCCAGACCTGTGCCTTCCTTTGCTGAAATGTAAATACCAGGGATATCACTGTCATCTCCGGTTATCTTCTTATAGTCAGCCATAAGCTTGTCACGGTCAACAACCATATCCAGATCAGACTTATTGATAAGCATGATCACTTTCTTGCCTTTAAGCTGGGACATTACCATATGATCCTGCTCCGACAGATCCTCAGAACCATCAACTATATATAGGATAAGATCAGCATCGGTTATAGAGCTTCGCGCTCTGTCCACGCCTATCTTCTCAACCACATCCTCAGTTTCTCTGATACCGGCTGTATCAACCAGCTTCAGAACCGTACTTCCTAAATGTATATATTCTTCAAGAGTATCTCTTGTAGTACCTTCTATATCAGAAACTATTGCCCTATCCTGTCCCACAAGAAGATTCAGAATAGAGGACTTACCTACATTTGGCTTTCCTGCAATTACAGTACTGATACCATTCTTTAGGACGCGTCCCTCATCATAAGTCAGAAGGAGTTTTTCAATACGATCATATACCTCATCTATTATCACACTGAGCTTTGAATCGTAATTATCAAGACTATAATTCTCCGGATCATCAAGAGCAGCCTCTATGAAAGCAGTCTCATGAAGGATTGTATCTCTAAGCTCAGTAATCTCGGTCCTCAGTCTGCCTGACAGCTGCTGGAGTGAAGACTTTAATGCCATATCACTCTCTGCACTTATGACATCCATAACAGCCTCTGCCTCAGTCATGTCTATACGGCCACCCATATATGCACGACGCGTGAACTCTCCCGGCTCGGCAGGACGAACACCTCTCGACAGAAGCAGGTCCATGATCCTTCTGATAACAAAAGGTCCACCATGTGTGCTTATCTCTACTGTATCTTCTGTTGTATATGTGTGGGGATGTTTCATTACAAGAACTATGACTTCATCGACGGGATCCTTGGTGTCAGGATTTACGATATGACCATAAGCCGCAGTGAAGGTTTCCATGTCTCGGATACATTTTTTTCCATCAAAAATACCATCACATATACGTATTGCATCACTTCCGCTAACACGTATCATGCCGATGGCTGATCTACCTGAGGCTGTAGCTATACCGCAAATTGTGTCTTCATAGGTTGATTTCATAATGGTAGTTTTATATAAATATGATTATCGTTCATTCTTATTATTCTCAACAATCCATGATCCATTCTTTAATCCGCATCGCTCACCGCCCGCCCTTAAGCAAGCTTAAACGGGCTTGATCGCGATGCTCTACTGCCTCCTTCGGAGGCATTAAATCATGGATCATGTCTTGCCTGCTTCGCAGGTTGCGTATGAGAATACTGCATAACTTTTCTGCAAGCAGAAGTTATGCGGTATTCTCATGCGCATTGCGAATAATAAGAAAGAGCCAAAAACCTTGCCTACACAAAGTCCTCAGCCCTCCTGGAGTGGGCCGCCGGGGGCTCGAACCCCGCACACCCTGATTAAGAGTCAGGTGCTCTACCAAATGAGCTAGCGGCCCGTAAAAAGTATGTATTTTTGAATACTAGAGCATTATATTACAGTGATTTTTATAATGCAACCCCTTTTTCTCATTTTTTTCATATTTATAGATATCTACCAAAATTTACCACAGATTTATTATATTTTTAACATATTAATTACATAAGGGTCAAAAGTCAAAAAGCGTTTTTGCTTGCAAGAAAAGCGTTTTGACTTTTTGACCCACCGAAATATGAGGAAGTAGCAGTTTTCGCAGAAAACTTGCGGATTCCGAATATTTCGAGGATTGCGAGAATTGCTTTAGCAATGGAGCAATCCGTATGTAATTAGAATCAAAAAGAAAAAGAAGCTTCGATTCGAAGCTTCTTTTTGTAAGGCCTAAATTACTTCTTCTTCTTCTTTGGCTTTGTGTTAACAAGCTCCTTGAGAGCCTTACCAGCCTTGAACTTAGGTGTCTTAGCAGCCTTAATCTTGATTGTCTCACCTGTCTGAGGATTACGAGCTGTTCTTGCTTTTCTTTCCCCTGTCTCAAATGTACCGAATCCGATAAGCTGAACCTTACCACCATTCTGCATCTCTGCTGATACAACGTCGATGAATGACTTTACAGCTGCCTCAGAGTCCTTCTTTGAAAGACCTGTCTGCTCTGAAATAGCTGCTACAAGTTCTGTCTTGTTCATTTTACTACCTCACTATTACATTATATTTTTTTTTGTCTCTTAAGACTGTCCCCATTATACTTGATATTTCCGCATGTTTCAAGTATATATAACAAAAACTTTGCGTTTTTCGTAATAATTTGAAACAATTTATTAATAATTTATACTGCTTAATTTTATACTCCCGCAATCCTCTCCAGAATTTCCCTGTCAACCCTGTAAGGGACCTTCTCGATTCTTGCCGGTTCTGCAAGTATGTCCTTTATAGAATTCTCAAGTATTATCTGATAACGTATCCTGTCTATATCCAGCCTGCAGGTCTTCTGAATGAATTCCTCAAAACTCTCAATATCAGGAAAATCCATAGCTCTGAGCAGATCCCTCTGGGTTCTCTCATCAGCATATTTTACGAATCTGGCCTGAAATACGCCGATTGCCAGTCCATGTGGTACATGCTCTTCATAGGTCAGGCGATAGCTCAGCGCGTGCGGAAGGCTTGTTCCGGTTATTGCAATAGCCTTTCCAGCGATCATAGATGCTTCCAGCATATCCATATACACATCTGTTTCAGAAACTCCTCTTAGAAATGCCAGTCTCTCTGCAGGTTTTCCCAGGATCACCTCTTTGCCTTTTGCCCAAAGCTTAAGGCCCTCGATAACATACCCTCTGCTTTCAGAATTGGCATTTACATTTATATAACTTTCAATCAGATGACCCATAGCATCAATTGCCGTATTTGTAAGAATATGAGCCGGCGCAGGAATCAGATATCGCGGATCTAGAAGCGCCACCTCCGGGAATATTCTCCTAGGACTGCTCTTCTTGGTCCTAAGGTCGTGTCTGGTGATGACCGCAACGCCTGTAACCTCTGATCCAGTACCACAGGTAGTAGGAATCTCCACAACCGGCAGTGCATAATCATCACGACCACTTTCATAAAGAGCCTCCCAGGATTCATCACTGTGGTAGATCATATATGCTATGGCCTTGGCCGCATCCATAGGAGAGCCGCCACCTATACCGATAACAAAATCCACGCCCTTGGAAACTCCGAAATCTCTGGCTTCCATAACAGTCTCCACAGACGGATTCTCCTCAACCTTGTCGAAAACCTCATACTTGGTTCCCGTCTCATCCATAGCCCTCTGCACATCAAGCAGTGCACCATTATGCTTCGCAGAATAACGCCCTGTAACGATAAGTGCCTTCCTTCCATATCTGGCTATATTCTTTGCATGCTCAACAACCGCATGCTCACCCTTAAATATTTTTACTGACATAATACATTCTCCAAATTATATATTAATTCGTATTTGCAAATACATCTTCCATTTCGTAGTAAAGTTTACGAAGCATTTCATCTGACAGGTCTGTCTCATTCAGGATTGTGTATCTATCAGGACGACTTGCTGCTGCTCCCTGCCATGCCTTTATAAAGATTTCCTCAGTTATCTTCCAGTCTGAAGGAACAACAGGAATATCATATTCCTTGATAATACGGGTTATCTTCGCAATATTTCTATTCTGAAATTTACAAGCTCCATAGCTTCCCATGGCAACAGCTATTCCATGAGGCACATTAACATACTCTGCAAAATTTTCCTCAAGAGCATGACAGAATAGATGTTCTGAACCACTGCTAGGTCTCGAAGTTCCTGCAATCTCCATAGCAAGACCACCCATTACCAAAGCCTGAGTGAGTCGCTTAATAAAATCTACACTCATAAGCTCCTTCATATCGTTATATGCTATAGAGTTGAATGCCATCTTGGATATCATATAAGCAAAGTCATCTACGTGATCCTTACCTGCCATGTGAGCTATCTTCCAGTCGTTAAGCGCTGTATACTTACTGATGGTATCACCAACTCCGGCCAGCAGCTGTCTCTTAGGCGCACCTTCTATTACTCCCGCATCTACGAGTATGGCATCCGGTATTGTACATTTAAATGTTTTCCGCGCCTTTCCTTCTGTTTCAAGCACTGAAACAGGCGACGCAAGGCTGTCATTACTCAATGTTGTTGGAAGAGATATGAGCTGGGCCTTACTTACAAAGGCAGCAAATTTGGCAAGATCAAGTACAGTGCCACCCCCGAATCCGATCACAACATTGATGTCATTCATGGTAATATATTTTGCCAGAGCAACTGCACTATCATATGACGCCTGCTGAATAAGGTACATTTCACTATTCGGAAAACTTTTTTCTATCCCTACAAGGATTGAACTGAATATGCTCTTAAGATTTTCCTCTGTAACTATAATTGTTTTTTTCTTATTTATATCCGGAATCGCGTCCTCCATAACCTCCGGAATTCTTCCAAATATTCCATCATCAACAATAAGATGATATGGTAGTCTGAACTGATGCATTTTTCCACCTTTCCTCTGCTATAAAAAGAAAAACAGCGTCCAACCAAAATGGTCTTACGCTGTTTCCTTACGTCCCCGAGGGGATTCGAACCTCCGACCTACCGCTTAGGAGGCGGTCGCTCTATCCAGCTGAGCTACGAGGACATTGAATCCGCAGAGATTATTTTACTTTAGCAAACCATTTTGGTCAAGCTATTATTCATCCATAAGTCTTTCGATCATACTCCAGAGAGCTTCTGCAGAATTGAAGTTATCCGGTATCAGTTCTGCAGGAGATACAGTAATGTCATACTCCTCTTCTAAAGCTGCCACAAGCGAAATGATTGCAAAAGAATCCAGGATGCTGTCGTCAACAAGAGTTGTGCAGTTTCTTACGTCCTCGCCTGGTACGATCTCCTCTAAAATCTCAATTAATCTTTCCATAGTAAACCTCCATATTACTTAGCTGTTCCATCATTAAGTCCGTTAATTTCCATGTGCTCCCTTACTACACGCACCTCTCCTGTTTCGAGGGCTACGAGGATAGCTGGAATATCACGGCTTAGGAATAGGGATATTCCTTCGGTAGCACTGTAAGCACCACACTTATTAAAACACAGTACATCCCCTATTTCAAGAGTCGGAAGCTGTACACTTCTGACCAGTACGTCATTTACTGAACATAGGGAGCCACATAGAGTATAAGCTGCAACCTCATCATTCACAGCCCCTGAGTCATTTCCCATTTTGATAACATCGATATAAGGAACCTTCATTCCTGCCATACTTCCGAAATAATTTATCTGATGGATGCCGCCATCCAGTATTACGTAATTTGCACCATTTGTATTCTTCAGATCATTGACAGCGGTGAAGTACTTTCCTGACGTGGCAGCAAGGAATCTCCCATGTTCAAATGTAACGGCTCCGTACACCTCTCTGATTCCCGTTTCTTCTATTATAGAATTAAGCTTACTAAGAGCTTCTTCATCTACTCCCTCAGAAGATCCTCCCTTAGGATCAACGAAGTAATCTATCCCAAGTCCAGGACCATATTCCAGCTCCATGCCTTGTCCAAGCTCTTCGGTCAGAGTCTTGCCAAGCTCCATCAGGAACTGGAGCTCCGACTGAATCTTCGACATTTTCTTCTGTGTTCCGGAGAAGAAATGTATTCCCACAAGACTAAGATTTGGAGAAGCTATCACCTTCTGACATATAGACTTGAACACCTCTTCATCAACACCGAACTGATTTCCGGATGACAGCCTGACATAGCAGGCCAGCTTAATATCAGCTGCGTCGGCACATTTCTCAAGTATTTCAAAATGCTTTTCAGATTCTATGGTAAATGCACCGGCTTCGCCGCCCAGGTCAAGTATCCTCTTCATGCTTTCATAAGTCTTATTGACTCCGGAAACCAGCAGTCTGTCAGGTGATACACCATTTCTTATGCATATCTCATATTCTCCCGGTGAACAAACCTCAAGTCGGTCAGCATACTCTGCCATATATGGGGCCAGCACCGGCGCTGCCTTCATGGCATAACAGACAGATATTCCCGGAAGAGAATCACGGACCAGGTCAGTCCTTGCCTTTAACTCCTTCAGATCATATAGATAGAAAGGAGATTTATACTTTTCAACGATACATTTCACATCCATATGGATACTCCTTATATTCCAAAATCATAATTACACTTTAACGGTCCAGCATTATGAACCCTGCATGAAGTCCTCTATGACCATTGGTATATCTATGAGAGAAGAAGAGATCATGATGCTTCATGGTGCATAATCTGGAGCAGATAATATTTCCCATTGATAATCCGGCATTTACCAGGATCAGCTCGTTCAGGTTCCAGAGATTCAGCATATATCTCTTCCTGAACTTGACAGTACGGAATATGGAATACGCCGCGCCCTTGTTAACCTGCTTTACACCTATGTAATTCTCCGGCATGTTATCTCTCATGTAGCTTCCGGAATTACATATGATACGAACATCATTGTTGGCTAAATCCTCAGTTGAAATGTTATCTTCACTCATATCTATATAAGGACATTTCATCACCTCATCAATAACCATCTGATCAACTTCATAATTTTCAGGTCCGATGGATGGTCCGATAAATGCATATATATTTTCAGGAAGACAGCCATAGTCCTCGATCATCTTTTGTACAACCTTAGCTCCGATTCCCTGAACAGTTCCGCGCCAGCCTGAATGTACGGCAGCGACAACTCTGCTAATAGGATCCGCCAGAATGATCGGTACACAATCTGCGGAATATACAAAAAGCGGGATGTTCGGAACATTTGTGATCTGAGCATCGTAACCTATATGGGTTCTCTCCTTTGAAATCCCATCTCCGGCGTCCTCTTCCTTCACATCCAGGATATTCGTTGTATGCTGCTGATACATGGTTGATATCCTTGTGTAGTCGAACCCTGCGCTTTCGGCCAGCCGCTTATAATTCTCCATGACCGGCTCAGCATCGTCACCCACTAGAAATCCTAGATTCAGTGATTCGTAAATTCCAGTGCTGACTCCTCCAAGGCGCGTGGTATAACCATGAGTTATGCCTCTTAGTCCAGAGAAAGCTTTCGACTGAACATAAGGCACCTCACCATCGGTATTCAGATATATATTATTTTTATCATTGATGCCGGTATAATTCGTATCGATTATACGCTTTGCCTCTTCAATGGTCATTCAGCTTCATACTCCTGTATTTCATGAAATCTATTCTGTATTTTATCATATATAAATGCATACTATAAAGTACCAATTGAACCTATTCTATGATATATTATTAATGTAGTTTTTAATTGTTAAATGTACTGAGGGGAAACGAATTATGATTACTTCATTAATTAGTTCTTTACCGATCGGCAGTTTGACTGTATCTATTCTTCTAATTGTAGGATACTTTACTACATTTAAAAAATGTAATGTAAATCCTTTCTGGTCTTTACTTCCGGGAATAAGAGATTATAAACTTGCTAAGGTCGCTGGAAGAACATCTGATGCTATAAAGTATATGATCTTTGAGATCATAGCGATCATCTGCACTACAATAATTCAGTTTAATTATGAGTTATTTAATAGCAACATAGATGAATATGCAGAAATATTCCTGCTCCTGTTTGGTATGGCTATGTTGGGCGGTGTAGGAAGCTTTGTCTATACCCTGAGAATCTTTAGCGGATTATGCGACCTGTTCCATGTAAAGAAGAAATGGTTGTTCTTCGTTGTCTTCGTCGGACGTTTCCTGCCACTTATGATCTGGGGTCTTAGAGAAAAATATGTTCCAACTCTTATAAAGGAAGAAGCACAAGACTTAGATGGTGCCGCTTTATCCGGAATTGAAGTTGATTCCAAGGGTGAAGGCCTTGCAATAAATATTGAAGAACGTGTAGCTACTGACAATTTCAAGAAGAAAACACTTCTCAGAGATATCCATCTGAATATCGATCCAGGACATATGGTTCTGCTTCTGGGCGGATCAGGTGCCGGAAAGACTACATTTGTCAATGCAATCAACGGATATGAAAAGGCCGAAGCAAATATAATTCTTAATGGAACAAGTATCTATGATGAATACGGATCAATGAAATATAAGATTGGTTTCGTGCCACAGGCGGATCTTATGAGAGGAAACGATACTGTAATATCTACTCTTAAGGATTCTGCCAGACTCAGGCTTCCAACCTCTATGTCTACTGAAGATAGAAACGAACGTATCCAGGAAGCACTTGATTTCTTTGGTCTCGATCCTGTAAAGAACAATCTTGTAAGCAAGCTTTCCGGTGGCCAGCGTAAGAGGCTGTCTATCGCAATGGAATATATATCAAACCCGGACCTCTTCATTCTGGACGAGCCTGACTCAGGTCTCGACGGAGTTATGGCAAGAGAGCTTATGGAAGGTCTCCGCAAGATTGCTGATCAGGGTAAGATCGTCATAGTTATAACTCATTCTCCTGACAGAGTTATCGATCTTTTCGATGATGTTATAGTACTTGCAAAAGACTCAAAGCTGACAGGCCGACTCACATTCTTTGGTCCGATAAAGGCTGCTAAGGAATTCTTCGAAAGAGAAGAGATGGAGAAGATCGTCCTCAGGATCAACCGCAAAGAAGAAGGCGGCGAAGGACTGGCAGACAGCTTTATAGAAAAATATACGGAGGTTTATCATGGCTGAAAATAATACTAATGTAAATCAAAATGAAATTTCAGCCGATAAGCTGAAATACAGAGGTCGCATAAGACAGATACCTATTTATATAGGTAAAATGTTCAGAATGTTTGTCTTCCAGAGTGACTGGAAGGTTATACCTATGGCTACATTCATAGCCATACTCGTTATCATCGTTATCAAGAAAACCTTCGCAGTAACCATGGAAGGAACTGCCAAGGGTGCTCTTGCTATAACCAGTATAGCTCTTTGGAACGGATGCTTTAACTCAATCCAGGTAGTATGCAGAGAGCGAGATATCGTAAAGAGAGAACACCGCTCGGGTATGCACATTTCATCATATATCTTTGCACACATGGTATATCAGGCATTCCTTTGCATCATACAGTCACTCACAACCTGCGCAGTATTCTTCATGTCAGGAATGACTACTCCTG
>JAEEGL013356902.1_pt1 | contig 15825 bp, 12 predicted proteins | sample 9134231 | NCBI WGS metagenome assembly JAEEGL01 (sample SAMN16246548, study PRJNA631951) | gut metagenome | biome: gut microbiome; feature: rumen; material: fiber-attached | host: Bos | place: Iran: Karaj | collected 2018-10
GACGTTGTAGTTGCAACACCTGATATGATGGGCGTTGTAGGACGTCTTGGTAAGGTACTTGGACCTAAGGGTCTTATGCCAAACCCTAAGGCTGGTACAGTTACTATGGATGTAGCTAAGGCTATCGCTGATATCAAGGCTGGTAAGATTGAGTACAGACTTGACAAGGCTAACATCATCCATGTTCCAGTTGGAAAGGCATCTTTCTCAGAGGAGCAGCTTGAGCAGAACTTCAACGCTCTTATGGATGCTATCACAAAGGCTAGACCATCATCTGTTAAGGGTCAGTACCTCAAGAGCATCACTCTTGCAACAACAATGGGCCCTGGTGTAAAGGTTGTAGCTAACAAGTATTAATTTACTGTATATCTAGAGCTTAAAGACGTACTAAACCATTTGGTTTGGTACGTCTTTTTTGATATACTAATTTCTATGGGGAAAAACAGAAGAGATTTAAATGAATACGATTACGATTATGACTATGATGAGCCGAGGAGGGGCGGGCCTTACATAGCTGTTCTTGCCTTTGTGGTGACTCTTATAGCTGTTCTTTCAATAGGGGGAATTTTTCTTTTAATCTTACACAGCGCAAAGACTCAGAGAAGTGATAACATTGTAGACCAAACTCTTTCTAAATGGGAGCTTATTCCTGCTGATTTCGGAATCTCAAAGGATCAGGGCGCAGAACAGGCGGATTCAGCTACTGAACAGGCTGAGATAAGCATACCGGAAGAAGATGCGGACTACACTCATATCATAGAAACTACCTATGGCGACAGTGTCACAATTGGCTTTGCGGGAGATATTTTATTTGATACGAATTATGCTGTGGGAAACGCCTTCAGTAGGAGTGGCAATACAGCTGCAGGTGTTGTTGGAGAAAGTCTTTTATCAAGAATGAAGGCAGTAGATATAATGCTGCTTAACAACGAATTTCCATATTCTGACAGAGGAACTCCAAGGGAAGGCAAGACCTTTACCTTCAGGGCAAAGCCTGAGTCAGCAAGAATTCTAAACGATATGGGTGTGGACATAGTAGGACTTGCCAACAACCATGCCTACGACTATGGTGAAACGGCCCTTCTTGATACCTTTGATGCCTTGGACAATGTTGGTGTTGAGTACATCGGTGCAGGTCACAATATCGATGAGGCTTCACACCCTGTGTATTACATTACCCAGAACGGTTTCAAAATTGCTTTTATTTGCGCTACTCAGATCGAGAGACTTAGTAACCCCGACACAAGGGAAGCTACAGCCACATCTGCCGGCGTTTTCAGATGCCTTGATGATACTGCTCTTCTGGATCGTATAAGGATTGCCAAGGATAAGGGTGCTTTCGTCGTTGTCTTTATCCATTGGGGAACTGAGGGTACAACAGACCTGGACTATCTTCAGACTGACCAGGCCAAAGAGATAACGGCAGCCGGAGCAGACCTGGTTATTGGAGCGCACCCCCACGTCCTTCAGAAGATTGAATACGTAAATGATGTTCCCGTGGTCTACAGCCTTGGAAACTATATCTTCAATTCCAAAACCATAGACACCTGTATGATAGTTGCAACCATCGACACCGCGGGAAACGTTTCCCTTAAGATGATCCCAGCAATCCAAAGTGACTGCAAGGTAATGGAGGCCTTCGATTCCGAGAAACAACGCATCATAAATAACATGTCAGCCATGTCCCCCGGAATCCACATCGACAGCGAAGGCAATATCTCCCGGTGAGCTGGGTGTGGCGACGGAAGGTTATCTTTATATCACTTTTCATTAATCGAAATTTAATTAAATTTAATTGTCAGTTCATTGTATTTGCCGTATGCAGCACATAGAATTATCTTGACAGTAGAGTAAGAGCCGTGGAATGCGGCTTTTGAGGCAAAAGATGTTCGAGGAGCAAGACAATGAGAGACTTTCTGCGCAGGCTGCTAAACGGGCGCTATGGTTCATACGGAACTGATGAATTGACTAGAGCTTTTCTGCGGGCTGCGATAGTTTTCCTGTTACTATCACTTTTGGTCCCACCACTTAGCTTTTTGTATTATGTTACCTTTATAATGCTGGCAATGTGCTATTTCAGGCTCTTTTCCAGAAATATCACCAAAAGAAGCAGAGAAAACGATATATATAAGAGGCAAATAAAGAACATCAAAGGCATCTTCAGCAGAAAAAGATAAAAGAAAAAGAATAATAACTGTGTTTTGAAATGAAGAGGCTCAATCTCAGATTGAATATGGGATTGAGCTATTTTTATTGGTAGAATACTAATTCGTATTGTCGAGAAAGTGTTAAAAAGCATATAATAAAAAATATGGGGGAAATCACCTTTAGATCAATTATGATGATGCTATAGATGTAATTATTTCTACTTCAGAAGGATACGCTAATGGAAACTAAGAAGTTCAAATGTGAATGCTGTGGAATGGAATCAGAGATTCCGGTAAATGAGAATAATCTAGGATTTGATGTTGATTACACAACGCTTATTAACTCTAGATCTGAGTTTTTTGATTTGGTCGATATGTGTCCTAAATGTGGATATGTTTCTCTTTTTGACAATGGAATCAGTGATGAAATGGCAGATTTTGTCAAATCAGAAGAGTATCAAAGTATTGTTTCTAATCAGGATATTGAGACAGATTTGAAAAAGTGGATTCTTTTGGGTATGCTTTCCGAACTCGATGAGAATTATACAGAAGCGGCAATTGAGTACATGAAAGTGTATGACTATTTGGAATTAAAAGAAATGCCTATGGATGATCGCTTTATAAAGAAAGCTGTGGAATGTTTTTTGAAGGCAACAGATGAGAATCAATCGTTTATGGATGCCTTTTTTGCTGTTGACTGTCTTAGAAGAGACGGAGAATTTGAGAAGGCACAATCATTTTTACACACTATAAAGGATACTTTCGAAGGTAATCCTGTAGAGTATCTGATTGAAAAAGAACAGATGTGGCTTGATCTGCATATTACTGAAAAAAGACATTTTGATATTTGATTATAGGAATATATCATGGCAGATAATAAAGAATCAAAGACTGAAGGCTATTTGTTTGTAGGCAAAACAAATAAAGAAAAAACATTATCTTTTGGGCTTGCGAGTAAGAGAAATAATAAATTTGAAGGAAAATATTCATATACTCCTGTCGGGGTCGAGATTAATCGTACATTTGGTGATAATAACCTTGGGCTTGAGACAACTATTAGTGCTGAGCTTGGAAAAGTAGAAACTGGATTTTCATTTGATAAGTCGACTATTATACCTGGAATAACGGCCAAAGCAGAGGCTAATTTGGCAAAAATGTCAGCTGAAGCTGAATTGATAAGGTCTGGCATCAAGAATGATCTTATTAAAGCAGAGGTCGGCGCTTTTGGTATTGGAGCCAAATTTGAGGCTGGAGGGCATAGATTGCCTGTTGCTCTAGCTAATGCAAATACTTTTAAGGGGAAAGTATCTGCAGGATTTGGCGATGCTCAACTTGATTTTAGCCCTGGCAAAGGTGAAGGAAGCAAGCTTGGTTTTGAAATTAGTAATTTTGATAATCCTATAAAATCGGGGCAATCATCTTCTAATATGGGTGATTACTCATTAAGTATTCCCGGTCTTCTTGAACACGATTTTGGAACAGGTGAAACAAAAAGCGATTTTGGGAATGATACAACAAATCTTGGGGACGCCTATAAATCATTAGAGGGAAGAGGCGGCGAGAAAGTCGGTAGTATTCCTGAGATTTATTCGGATAAACATAATCGCAATTTGTTGTTAGAGGATGCATCAAAAGAACATGTAAAAAATGATAAAACATTAAAAAGAACAGAGGGGAAAAATAGTCTTTTTTCTGGAAGAAAAAATGTTAAGATCGCTGATAGCAGCAAAGGCTACATCGACCAGATTGACAAAGCATTAGGGTATTTGAATCGTGAAAAGTCAAAGGTTGATCAAAAACGCATCCAGACGAATTTAAAGCCGGCTGAATATGATTCTCTTGCTAAGCAGTCGGATTCTTATAAAGCAGAAATTGATAAGTTTACAGAGGCTAGAAATAACCTTTCTGTTGATGAAAATAGGGCGAATAAAAATGTAATCCCTGAAAATGAGTTAATACAACGCCCAAGCACTAATGACATAGTGGCAGATGCATATAAAAATGCGAATGAATTCGAAAAAGGTTTTAAGAAAGACGGCTTGGGAAATCATCTTGCTGATTCTGCTACAGGAATATGCCAGTCAAATAATGCTCTGAGCAATAGGATATCAGAAATTAATGTACAGATATCTGACAACAACAAAGATATAAGCAGAATTCAGAACATTAGAAATGGTGTACTTGAATCCGGAAAGTATAAGGATCTGCAGGATGCAATTAATCACAATGTTCCTGGTATAGATAAGCTAAATGAGAGAGAAGCTGCACTTCGTGAAGAAAATAATAAGTTAAGGGCAGAAAGAGGTGAATGTCAGAAAGCATCACTTGAAACTCATAAAAACTTTAATCCCAGTGCAGATTCTGAGAAATTCGAAAAAAACGGTCGAGACCTAAAAGGGAAAGAAATAGATAATAATAATGCTATTTTGGCCAAGAAAGATGAAATTACAAATTATTGTAATTCTCATGGTATAGGGAAAGATAAGGATGGGGAATACAGCAATAAGCAAGATGAAGGATTAAATAATCTTTTGGCTGAAAAGAGAGACCTTGAGAAAGAATCAGACTATCTTAAAAGTACAATGGCTCAAAATGATAAGGATTTGAAAGATTCTGAGTTAAAGGGCAAAAGCAGTCTGACTGTCGAGACTAATGGTTCGAATGCAGATGTAAAGCATTCAAGTGATGATTATGGCGCTCGGTATTCGCTTAATGATAGGGATGATCAAGCTGGAAAGCAAGCAGCTGAGCAAAACCATCATGAATCAGACAACAAAGAGCGTGATGTGCATCAAGAGGAAAAGAAATCAGAAATGCCGACAAAGACTTCAATCTCAGATGAAGAAAAAAAGCAGTCGGAGATGCCTTCTAGATTTGAATCATCGCGCAAAGAGAATGCCGTTTCCGAGATGCCTTCAAAGGCTCCGGAATCGAAGCGCGAAGGAGTCGGTACATCTCAGAATTCCGGAATGCCGATTACTGCTAATGGAACTAATGATGGTGATTCGCCAGAAGGAAAAAATAAATCGCAGAATATAGGTATGGGGATGTAATTGATAATAATACAGGAGAAAGAACTATGTATTGCAAAATTTGTGGAGCAGAAATACCTGATGATAGTCGTTTTTGCCCTGAATGTGGTGCAGCTATTTCTGATGATAGCATATATCAATCTCAAGAAGAAAGATTTCATCGTGCATCGCTGGTAAGTAATAATTCGGCTAATCGGAAGAAGATTATCGGGGGAATTATAATTGGGGCTATTTTAGTGATTGTAGTATTGGCACTGACATTATCATTTAAAGCGCCCGAAATTAACATAAATGATTATGTTTATGTTTCATTTTTGGACCATGATGGTATTGGCAATGCAGGTTATGGCTTTGATTATGACAGACTTGCTAAAGAACATGGGGATGATATTTTATCAGCATACAGAAGAATGCATAAAGACAATTCCTTTCAAGGTATTGTAAATGAAATTATGCATAAGGATGAAGTAGATTACGATAGATTAACAAAATCCTTTGTTGATACGTATGTCGAATGCGTATTTGATAAAGATTATGGCTTAAGTAACGGTGATATTGTTACACTTTTTTGGAATTGTGACACAGAATATGTATTAGAAAAAACAGGTATCAAGCTGATTTGCGAAGATCAAGAGTATACAGTTTCAGGACTTGAACCAATGCCAAATTCAGATTCTTCAAATTCTTATGCGGACAATTCGTATACTTATGAGAATAATACTGATGAAGGCATTATTTTCCCGGAAAGTTCATATGAAATAATTGATGAGTACCGAATTCAAGCCCTTACAGATGTAGAATTGCGCTATGCAATTAATGAGATTTTTGCACGAAATGGCTACATTTTTAAAGATGAAAGTTTAAGACAGTATTATTCGCAATATGACTGGTATTATCCGCATATAGCTCCGGAGAATTTTACTGAGAGTATATTTAATGAAATAGAATATCAAAATGTTGATGCAATGCAAAAAGAAAGAGAACTGAGAAAATAAGGAGGAATAGAAATGGCTTTTTGTAGGTATTGTGGAAAAGAACTTGTTAATGGACAATGTGATTGTGCGATGAGTAAAAGACAACAGGCAGCTTCTCAACAAAAAAGTGGTAATATGCAGGTGAGAAAACCGGAGCCACATTTTTCATCGAACAATTATGAAAATTCCTATCAAAATGGTTATCAGGATCATTATCAGGATCAGGGACGTTATCAGGATGAAAAGCAGTATTCATATCAGCAACCATATCAGAAGATAAAAGAACCGTTTTTTGTAGAGTCGTTTAATCTGGATTTTTCTTCTTTTAGTGGTTTTATTTCATCATTAAGGGATCAATCCGGAATCGGTAGAGAGAACAGAAATGGCAACCCATATGAACAGAATGTACCTATAGTTCCTGATTGTATAGAGCCTGAAGCAAATGAAGTTATTATCAAGCAATATAATCTCTGCAAAATGAGGACTCGAATAAAGTTTATGAAAGCGGAAGGGCGCTTGATGATTACTAATAGACGAGTTCTTTTTAGAGCAGCAGGTACATCGTTAACAGGACATACTTTACAGGAACATCAATTTAATATTGATGAAATTGGCGGCATCCAGATGAATAAGGACTACAAGTTTAGCTTTTTTAATTTTATTCTATGTCAGATTGTGGCAGCTCTCGCATACTTGTTGGTTTTTATGATTATGAATGGTTTAGATTCTGAATCAAGTGCAGCAGCTTTTGGGATAATCCTTGGAATAGTAGGCATTTTACCAACTTTTATTATTCAGAAACACTTTTGGCTAAAGTATTTCTGGGCACAAGCAGGTGCGGCGGCTTTAACTTTCCCTTTGCTGTCACTTTTTGGGGAGATATTATTCTCAAATAAAAATGCTTTTCTGCTAATTGTAATGCTTCTTATAGCCTTAATAAATGCAATTGTAATTATTATTAATATAATAATACTTTGCTTTATACCTAATTTTAGAATGGAAATTAAGACGAAAGGTGCATCAGGAGCGCTTGTAATTAGAGGAACTGCATCTGTTCTATTGCGACTTCTGTATCCATTATTTGCACTGTCGCAAAAAGATCAAGATTATTGTGGATTTGAAGATGTTATGCCTTGGGAAGATACAGTTATGGCAATTAACGAAGTTGGCACAATGATCGATGATATCCAGAAAAATGGCGATTATGCTATTGAGAAGTGGTCAAAATAAATGAATTTTTCAGCGTACACTGGAATTAAATGTGTACGCTGAAATTATGAGATAAATATTTAGTTTGATTCTTTTAGGAGGACAGCATGGCAATTCTTGGTTCAAATCAACCGTTGAATAGGTATAATGGCAATCAGTCACAGCCACAATCTCAGCCGCGCGGATATGGCGTTAGCACGAATAATGGTTACCAGCAATCCGTGCAGCAACCAACAACAAACAAAATCAGTAGAAATCAAAAGGATTCGGTTCTTTTTGGCAATGAATTAAGACAGGAAGCGCCAATTTTTATAGATAATTGCCCTGTTATGTTTTTTAAAGGAACAGACAATGCAGGAAAACATATAAATATTCCTATTTCAGAGAGCTTACTTAGCAGACATTTTATGCTTATCGGTGGAATTGGAACCGGTAAAACAAATGCGTTTTTCCAGATGATTTCTCAAATACAAAATAAGATGTCACAAAATGATGTGATGATTATTTTTGATACAAAAGGTGATTTTTACGATGAATTTCATAGGCCGGGGGATATTGTTATCAGTAATGACTCTACTGCAGTAGGCTCTTTGGGCGAACCGGATTATTGGAATATCTTTGATGAAGTTGCTTCCGGAGAACAGCAATTTGCCAGTGCTATGGAAATTTCCAAGAGCCTTTTTAAGGAAGCTACAAAGAAGACAAGTCAGATTTTTTTCCCAAATGCTGCAAGAGATATCTTCATGGCCACTATGCTCCACTTTTTAAGATATAGTGAAGAAACAGGAGATAAGAGATTCCTTAACAATGCAGAATTAGTGAAATTCATTATGTCAAAGACATCAGCTGATTTCAGGGATATGTTGCATTCACATCCTGATTTCAGAGCGATGACAAGTTACATTGCTTTTGATGATTCACCTCAGACACAAGGAGTGCTTTCAGAGCTGCAGCAAGTTGTCAGGGAGATATTTGTTGGTAATTTCGCTAAAGAAGGAAGCTTGGCTCTTCGTGATCTTGTTAAGCAAAAAGGTGGAAGAAAGATATTTATCGAATATGATTTGAGTTATGGTGAATTGCTTACGCCCATCTATAGTTTGATGTTTGACCTGGCAATAAAAGAGGCCCTTGGCAGAGAACGCAGTGAAGGAAATGTATATTTTATAACCGATGAATTCCGTTTGCTTCCTAATCTGACGCATATTGATGATGCAGTTAATTTTGGACGTAGCTTGGGAATTCGTTTTATGATTGGTATCCAGAATGTTGAGCAGATATATGATAATTATGGGGAGCAAAGGGCTAATAGCATCATGTCAGGCTTTTTGACTTCTCTTAACTTTAGAGTAAACAATCCAAAATCAAGAGATTTTATTAAGGAAAAATTTGGCAGAAATCGTAAAGTTGAAGTATATGCTACGACAGGTCAAAGCAAAGGTATGATCGAAGAACGCAGGGATGGCTATGTCGTAGAAGATTGGGATATTAGTAACCTGAAGATTGGTCAGGCTATTGTGGGTTTCCCGGAACAAGAGCCCTTTTTATTCCAATTTGATTTATTTCAGTAATAAGGATGTATTATGTTTTTTAGAAGTAAGTGTATATTTTTAATCTCTATATTTTTATTATCAGTCCAAGTTTGTGCATGTGGAAAGAACGATAAAAACATAGAGCATTCAGATTCTGAGTGGATAGAAGAAGCTGTTTCAGAGAATGATTCTGATAATGAAGAAATTAGTGAAGAGACTGATGAAGAAACTGCTTGTTCCAATGGAAAACTAATTGTTATTGATGCGGGACATCAGTTAAAGGGCGATTCTGAACAGGAACCGGTTGGACCTGGGGCTAGTAGTACAAAGGCTAAGGTGTCCAGTGGGACTTCAGGTGTAGTAAGTGGGTTGAATGAATATGAACTGACCTTAATGGTTTCACTTAAACTAAAACAAGAGCTTATTGACAGGGGATATACTGTAATCATGACCCGTGAGTCTCATGATGTTAATATAAGTAATTCTGAAAGAGCAGCTATTGCAAATGACAATAAGGCAGATGCTTTTATTAGAATTCACGCCAATGGATCTGAGAACTCCAGTGCAAATGGTGCGATGACTATTTGCCAGACAAAAAACAATCCGTATAACGCTGCTTTATACGACCAAAGTATGAAATTATCTTCTGATATTCTGGATGCTATGGTAGAATCAACCGGATGTAAAAGGGAGAAAGTTTGGGAAACCGATACCATGAGTGGTATTAATTGGAGCCAGGTACCAGTAACCATTGTTGAAATGGGTTACATGACTAACAAGGATGAAGATAAACTGATGGCTACTGAAGAGTACCAGAGTAAGATTGCCATTGGAATCGCAAATGGGATTGATAATTATTTTGGTTTCTCAAAAGAAGTAACCGATGAAACAACAGATGCAACTGACAAAACAGATCTGGACAAGACAGATGATACAAACGAAATCCTGGATTTTGTAGATGTTTTTGGGGATCATTATCAGACTGCAATCCTATCATCAGTTAAGAAACATGAGTATTCTTCAGATAAGTTTGTTCATGATGGTCATAAACTTACATATGAGGATGAAAAGTACACGTCTCGTATGGGAGTTGATGTATCACGTTATCAAGGGAAAATAAACTGGGAAAAAGTAAAGGCTGAAGGTATTGAATTTGCAATCTTGAGAATAGGATATCGTGGATATGGTACTGCTGGCAATATAAGCCTTGATGAGAGATTTTATGAAAATATTAAGGGAGCACAGGCGGCTGGATTAGATGTTGGTGTTTACTTTTTCTCTCAAGCTATCAACGAAGAAGAAGCATTGGAAGAAGCCAATTTTGTAATTGAACATTTAAGTGGATATGAGCTGCAATTGCCGGTAGTATATGATCCGGAAAGTATTCTTGATGCTGTAGCCAGGACAGACAACGTTGCCGGAGAACAGTTTACCAAAAATACTATAGCATTCTGCGATGCAGTCAAAAAAGCAGGTTTTGAACCAATGATTTATAGCAATATGCTGTGGGAAGCTTTTGAATTTGATCTGACACAGTTAGATTCTATACCAATTTGGTATGCTGACTATGAAAAGCTTCCACAGACCCCATATCGTTTTGAATACTGGCAATATACTAATGCCGGAGTAGTAAGCGGAATTGATGGGCGGATGGATCTTAATATTCAAATTATTGAGAAATAGGAGGACTTTTAAATGTTTTGTGAAAAATGTGGTGCTAAGATAGATAAATATGCTTCATTTTGCCCAGAGTGCGGAACACCTATTGCTTATAGCGAAGATGAAAATGGAGCTGAACCCCAAAATCACGCTCATTATGAGGAGAATGTGGGGCAAGAGAATTCTATTGATGTGCCAAATGATAAGAGAAAGTTTTCAAGGAGCAGCATAATTATAATAGTACTCGCCATTGCCCTTATTTTTGTGATTGGCTTTATTCTGTACAGTAATGGAATTATAGGCAATTTAGGTAAAAAAGAATCAATGCAAACGACGAGTGATAATCAGGCTGATTCTTATACCGAGGCAGATTACGATATTGAAGTTGCTAATGTAGTACCGGATAAATCTATTGAGGATGACAAAACTGAATCATTAAATAGTAATGTAAGCGAAAAAACGGAATCATTAAATGCCAATGAAAGTGAAACAACTAAAGTCACAGAGCAAGTAGTCGATAATAGATTATCTGATGAAAAGGAACCATTTTACGGCATTTGGTGTTCGGCCGCTGCTGACATAGATGATGCGCAAAAAATTATTGAGGATTTAGAACAGCAAGGTATTATCGGTGAGATTTTTGTTACAAGTGAGTGGAGCAATTTAAATGCCCAAAAATGGTATGCTGTCTCAGTGGGGACGTATAGTAGAGAATCAGATGCAGAAAAAAGTCTTGATTTTGTTAAGGAACTTGGATATCCAAATGCATACATAAAGTACTCTGGAGAATACTTAGGAGCGAATAACTAACTCCAGATAGCTACGAAGTGTTGTGGAGATAAGTAAAGGAGAAAGATTAGAATTGTACTGCGAAAAATGTGGAGCAAAAATAGAAGGATACGCAGCATTTTGCCCTGAGTGTGGTGCTCGTATTGACTATGACGAGAAAAAGGTTAGCACTCCTGTTGAAAAGCGAAGCTTACCTATAACCAAAATAGTTGCTGTGGTTCTTGGAGTATGTCTGGTAGGTGCAATAGGTTTTATTCTTTATCAGAATAATGCGATTAATGGCTTGGAGGATAATGATTCTGTTACGCAAGCTGAAACGCAGGATCAGAATTCAAATATAGCAGAGAACTATGTGGATAGTGTTACTGATGATTCACAAACCTCGGTTACAAGTGATGGATACCCTGATGTGGATGTTGAATACAAGTCTGAAAACACTAACGAAGACTATGGAATTAATCCAAACCTTGTAGAGGATTATTCAAATAACTTGGATTTAAGCGATTTCGAATTGTTTTATTCCGGTATCGGTGGGGCTTATAACTTTAGGTATCCAACAAAACTGTTTAACAATCTGACTATTGATGAATCATCTTACTCTTCAGTTTTTGGTAATAACCATATATCATACAACTTTAGTGGAAGTAAAGGTTCTAAAATGAACTTTATGGTTTTTGATAGGACCGATAATAAATCTTTAACAGAAATGGCTAGGTTTATTGCTGATTACGAGGAAGCCAATATATATGATGGGGCTAAAATTCAGCATAGTATAAAAGATGAATATGCTACTATTGTTTATACAGGGTATGCCGAATCAAATAAAGATTATATAGTGTATGACCTGATTAGAGCAGATTACAATTATGTTTATGTTCTGCATATGATAACACCTGCCTATACCAGCGAAGAAGATAAACTCCAAAAAGGATATGTTACTGAATGCGTTTATAGGTACTGTGGCTGGTCAGGATCTCAGGTTGAACCAAGGTCATATGCTGAATATTATGAATACAATACAGGAAATAGTTATCACTGATCTTCGGATGCTTCAAATGGTTTGGATGAATAGTATGCCTAAACGCACTATGCCTGTCACTTGATTCTCGTGATAGTAACATGTCCATCTATTTCATCATCGCTCACTCCTGAATGACCTGGATTCTCATATGAACGATTAAAATCACCACCATATCCGCTTATGCCACCATGGCCTATTGCATCATCGTTTCCTGCAGTTCCGCCATACCATCCTGCACCACCACCGGCTCCTGCGGATTCCTTCATTGTGTATCCGGTTCCACCACCAAGTTTTCCGTCCATAAGATTTTTTGGAGATGAATCTGATGTCCTTCCGGGTTCGCCATATACCTCATAATTACCACCACCGGCTCCGGCTGCCGATGCTACTCTAACTCCTTGAATTGTATATATATCCGTGCAGCCACCGCCGCCACCAGACCAGTATGTATCTCCACCGCCATTAAAACCGCCAACTACCACTCCTGCTTGTGTTTGGGAAACGCCTCCAGCGCCGCCTACAATGATTACAATTCTTTCACCAGCTTCTAGCTGCATTGTTCCCACTAATTCCGCTCCACTTGCATCATAATAAGCTGTTCCATTAATAACTCTTTCTCCATCAGCTCCTCCGGAAGCACCAACTAATTCAAATTCATACGTCCCGTTTACAGGAGAAATAAACACTTGTATACTGTGATCGCACCCATATTCCCATCGATTTTCTACTCGATCACCATCTTGGAATGCATAATCCTCATATCGGTTTGCATTTGATTTATCATTCAGGATTGCACAAGCATCTCTTACATTTACCCAGCCTTGCTCTGCAATGTTTTCTGCATTATCGTAGCCAGATGCCAAGCATCTGGAATATGAATCAGCATCAACAGAGTTCCCATTCACAAAATAATTAAAAAAAGGCTCCGCAGCGTGGGAGTCGAACCCAACATTGCACTCTGCTTGATTAAATTTATTCCACCTTCCATTAGATATCTCATAGTATGCATCAGTGGAATGTCCATTGGCCCAACTTGCTATACACAACACATTTCTTCTTTGCTGATAAGTAAGCAGACAATCATCAGCAGACAATTTGTCAATAGTGTTATCCTCTGATATTGTCAATAACTCATATTGACCATTTCTAAAGATGGCCATTTCAGGTCGTTCATCTGCATTCAGATCAAAAAAAGATATTTCCTCATCACTGTAATGTTTTTCTAAATAATCAGAATATACACTATTCCATGCATCTTGTTGATTTATAGAATGGTCATCTTGGGATTCTTTATTTGTTTTATCCACACCTTTAGGGATTATATGTGTGACTTCTTCCTGGATATCGTTATCTGTCACAGCAACAGTTTTCTTTCCATATATCAGATAAATGATAATGCCTGTCGCAATAACCACAATAAGCAAAGCAACTATTATAAATATCAGCGGATTATTGTGTGCCCGATTATCTCGAGAGATATCTTGTCCAAAATTATAGTCATCAAACTGATTTTCAACCTTTTCGCCACAATGAATGCAGAATACCGCATCATCAGGTATTTCTTTCCCACAATGAGTACAATACATGCAAAAACCTCCTGCCAGGAATATAATTGTTTAAATCTTCATCATACTATTTTCGCATTTGACTCTCTGTTATTTTATTGTTTCAAATCCTCTTCATGAATAAGACCACCACTTTGAGAATCTACCCCATAATAAGATGCAGCTATTCCATGAACTCTTAAGCAATACCAATTGTCATCATACTTAATAGTATCAAGAAAAAGAATCCAGTCTACACCGTCAACATCAAGCTTAACTCCTAATGATTCTATTTCACCACCAAATACTTTCTCGGACGCCTCAATAATAGTGGCGTAATTTGATGGTTCATCCTTCATCCAATGAGTCCCCGGCAATACTTCTTTAACCTTAATGCTTTTAATAGCGCCGGCTCCTCTTAACATTTTTACTATATCTGTGGCAGCATAATCTCCATCCTCTCCTACACTTAGAGTTAATCCAAGTAATACAGGAGAATCATATGGTAAAGACGCACGGATGAAACCTCTATTAATTTGCGTGATTAATTGAGCTTTTCGCTCTTCAATGTCCATCTGACGTGTTGCTTTATCATCAGAAGTCATCATTGGGCCGCCAAAATAATTAGACTGATATGATTTTAATCTTTCAAGTTCTGCTTCGTAATCATAATGATCAACATAGCTTTCAATTGCACAGCAAGAATACATTTCATAGATATCCTTCTTGGCAAAAGCCTCTGCATACGCTTGGACGGCTTCTTCCGGTGAATCAAATCCCTTACCTTCGTAAGTAGTACCAGTTGCTTTAGATTGGCCTTTTAAATACGCGGTGGTTCCTGCCACGGAACATGCCATAAGAGCTAAAACCAGTAATACCAATAAAATGTTTTTTCCGGCTTTGCCATTCTTTGAATTATAGGATTTACGAGTTGAATTGTTGTTGTAAATTGGTTGCTTTGGGTAAGAAATATCGCTCCATTCGCCTTCTTCATCTTCAACTTTTGCGCCACAATATCTACAGAATAATGCAGCATCAGGTATTTCTTTTCCACAATTAGTACAATACATGCAAAAAACCTCCTAGCAGAACTCTAATGACATCATTTTTTGGATAGATCTGCACTGCTGCGGTAAGTGCAGTCATCTATACATAATATTATCACCCGCGCTATTTTCGTACAATTAGCAGAGGTGAGCTAGTGGACTTTTCATTTGCTTTAAAAACATTAAAATTCTATAATGTAATTTGGATTAGTTTGTAGTCAGTGGAGGATAGTTATGCAAATACTTATTGTTGGCTGCGGTAATGTAGGACAGACTCTTGTTCAGCAGCTTAGCAAAGAGGGACATAATATTACAGTTATAGAGGAAAAGAGTGCTGTGCTCCAGAGCGTTGTAAACAGCTACGACGTTCTGGGCATCGTAGGAAATGGCGCCAGCTATTCCATCATGAAAGATGCGGGGATTGAAAAGGCTGATCTGATGATCGCGGTAACGGATTCGGATGAGCTCAATCTCTTGTGCTGTCTTATCGCTAAAAAGGCAGGTAACTGCCATACCATCGCGAGAGTTCGTAACCCTATCTACAAGAAAGAGATCAATTTCATAAAAGAGGAGTTGGGTCTTTCAATGGTCATCAACCCGGAGGAAACAGCTGCAAATGAAGCTGAGAGACTGTTAAAGCTTCCTTCAGCTACCAAGATAGAGACCTTTGCCAGAGGAAGAGCGGAGCTTGTCAAAATGATCATAGACGAGAATTCCAGACTCTGCGACAAGGCACTTAAGGATGTTCCCCCTGATCTCAAGAAACAGATACTTATTTCCGTTGTTTCACGAGACAATCAGGTTTATATCCCTGATGGTAATTTCATTCTTCGTGCAGGAGACGAGGTTACTATCTGCGGATCCAGCAAGAATAC
>JAEEGL013422484.1_pt1 | contig 15825 bp, 12 predicted proteins | sample 9134231 | NCBI WGS metagenome assembly JAEEGL01 (sample SAMN16246548, study PRJNA631951) | gut metagenome | biome: gut microbiome; feature: rumen; material: fiber-attached | host: Bos | place: Iran: Karaj | collected 2018-10
AAGAGGATCATATAGAGGTTTCCGGTATGTGCACATATTCGGATCCCGAAACATTCTTCTCACACCGCGCTTCAAACGGCAAAAGAGGAAACATGGCAGCGTTTCTTAAACTTGATACTTTAGGATAAAGACGATGGAGACAATACTAATTCTCGGTGCAGCAGGTTTTATAGGCACCAATCTTACACATGCACTTATAAAGACCGGCGCAAAGGTCAAATGTCTGGACCGTCCCGGTTCCGATCTTGATAATGCCCGCAAATGGGGAGCTGAGTGCATATTCGGTTCAATAGCTGATTACAGCGCCGATTCATATGACGGTTTGAAAGGCATAGATACGGTATATCATCTGGTCTCAACGACATGTCCCACCAATTCAAACATGAACATGTCTATCGAGCTTGAGGACAATATCTTAACCACGGTCAGGTTCCTTGATGCCTGCGTAAAAGCGGATGTCGGCAGAGTTGTCTTTTTAAGCTCGGGCGGAACCGTATACGGCAGAGAGCATGACGGTGTATTAAACGAAGATGACGAGACCAATCCGATATCCTCATACGGGATCCAGAAGCTTGTGATCGAGAAATATCTGTACCTGTATAAGGAGATGTACGGTCTCGATTACCGCATCGTGCGTCTGTCCAATCCTTACGGTCCTTACCAGCGTCCAAACGGCATACAGGGCCTTGTATCGACCTGCACATGGAAAGCTTATCATGATGAGCCGATCGAGATATACGGTGACGGTTCCGTGGTCAGGGATTACATCTATATCGATGATGCGATAAAAGGCATATTAAACATCGCGGGTGACGATACAAAATATAAACTTTATAATCTCGGAAGCGGTCACGGTGTCAGCGTAAATGAAGTGCTTGATGCCGTTGGAAGCGTTCTTGATAAAAAGCTTGATGTCCGCTACACGCCGTCACGCAAGGTCGATGTGCCGGTCAATATACTTGATATAAACAGATACAAAGAAGAGTTCGGCGAGCCCATAACCACAAGCTTAAACGAAGGCATCCGCAGGCTCGCGGACTTTTATGAGCAATGATAAAGATAGCAGACTACTGTAAAAAGAATATCCTGCCGCCGACAAAGGATGCGCTCATATCGGTATGCGTTGCCGTATATAACAGCGTTGATTATCTTGACAGGAGCATCAGTTCAATCATTGAACAGACCTATGATAATCTTGAGATCATTCTGGTGGACGACGGATCAACAGACGGCTCGGGCGAAAAGTGTGACGAATACGCCGCAAAGGATTCCAGGATAAAGGTCATCCACAAACCGAACGGCGGCTTATATACATCAAGGAATGTCGGCATAGAAAATGCAGCCGGAGATTATATCTGTTTCCTCGACGGAGACGACTATATAGATCCCGATATGTATGAGACCATGCTGGGCGCGCTGATCGATCAAGATGCGGATCTCTGCGCAGTCAGATACCGTCTCGTATATGAAGACGGCGAGATCATAGACAAGTCGACCGATATGGCGATCGTTTACGAAGGACAGGAGATGCTTGAGCAGTTCCTCAAAGAGGATGAACATATCCTGCTTCAGAACAGCGCGTGGAACAAGCTTTATAAGCGCAGCATCCTCGGGGATCACAGATTTCCCGCAAGGTGGTATGAAGATATGCTTTATACCCCGAAGCTCTTAAATAAACTGAATAAGAGCGTATATCTGGACCGCGCGAAGCATAACTACCTGTGCAACAGATCGACATCCATCATGAACAAGGGCGTGAACGCGCATATCTTTACGGACCTGATACCCAACCTGTATGACCGCGCCGTATTCCTTGATTCAATCGGCAGACATGATCTTGCAAACATATCGGACTACATGTTTCTTAAGAAACTGTTAATGTACGCGACCATGGTATACAGGAGCAGTGATCCTGACAAAAAAGAACATCTTGCGATCATAGATAAAGCGATCAAAGAGCATAAGGACAGGTTCGATGAAATCTACAGCTGTGAGATCGCAAATCCCAATGAATACAAAAAGATGAAGATCTATTTAAGATCGCCTCTTATGTATCACATGACGATCAAGATTAACGAGGACGTAATAGTTCCGATCAAAGTAGAAAGACTCAGAAAGAAACAGGGCATTTCCAAATGATATCGATACTCAAAAAGATCCTACACATATTAAGCAATGACCAGAAGAAAAAGCTTGTCGGATTATCTTTTATGATATTCATCGGAGCATTCCTTGAGATGCTCGGAATCAGTCTGATCATGCCCGTCGTACAGGGTGTCATGGCGCCTGACGAACTCATGAAGAGCAGATATGTTGTCATGATCGAGAAGTTCATTCATTTTGAATCGGCCAAGCAGTGTATCCTGTTTCTCATTGTCACTATCATAATCATCTATTTTGTCAAAAACGGATATATCCTCTTGGAGACCTATATTCAGGCCAAGTTCGTTAACGACAACCAGTCAAAGACCATCAGCTACATGCTCGAGGAATATTTAAACCGTCCTTACGAGTATTACTTAAACGCCGACATACCTACGATCTTCAGGGTCATAGACGGCGATGTGCCCAAGGTATTTACTGTCATCATGCAGTTTATTCAGCTCTTGACCGAACTTATGGTATCCGTGATCCTGGGCCTTTATCTTTTGATCTCAAATCCTGCCATGACGCTGTTTCTTGTCGGCATTATGATAGTTCTCACAATAGTCATAACCAAGGTGTTAAAACCGATCCTTAACCGGATGGGACTCCGTACGCAGGCGCTTCAGAGCCGCATGGGCAAATGGCGTCTTCAGTCCATATACGGGATCAAGGACGTCAAGATCCTAAACAAAGAGCATTACTTTGCATCGAGCTTCGGTGAGTATTCCGACTTAAACGCAAATATCTTAAGCAAATACATGGTCTTAAACAACATGGGACGTCTGATGATAGAGACGTTCTGTATCTCGGGACTTCTCGGATACATCGGCATCTGCATCGTCTTAAACATCGATATGAGCAGACTCATCCCGTCACTGTCGGCGATTGCGGTAGCCGCAATGAAGATGCTGCCCTCGGTAAACCGTGTAAACACATATATCAGCAATATCGCCTACTATGAACCGAGCGTTAATTACGTATATGACAATGTTGATTTCACTTCATACAAGGAAGTAGGGCGTTTTGAGAGAAAAGACGATACGACAGGACCTGAGATCACATTAAACGATGAGATCCGTATGGAAGATGTCGTATACATCTATCCCGAATCTGACAAAGTTATCCTTGACCACGCCGAGATGACAGTTCCCAAAGGCAAATCCGTTGGTATCATGGGACCGTCGGGCGCAGGTAAATCGACCGCAGTTGATGTCCTTCTCGGACTTCTTAAGATGCAGAGCGGAACCATTACATGCGACGGACGAAACATCTTTGAAAACTATCCGAGCTGGCTTGCGCATATCGGATACATACCTCAGAGCATATATCTGACCGATGATTCTATCCGTGAGAACATAGCATTCGGTGTAGCTCCTGCCGACATCGATGATGAGAGAGTATGGCATGTCCTCAAGGAAGCGCAGCTTGACGATCTGATCCGTGAGATGCCCGAACAGCTCGAAACCACTATCGGTGAGCGCGGTGTAAGACTCTCGGGAGGACAGAGGCAGCGTCTCGGCATCGCAAGAGCGCTCTATCATGATCCGGATATCCTCGTATTCGACGAAGCAACATCAGCGCTTGATACGGAGACCGAGACGGCTATCATGGAAGCTATCGACTCGTTCCATGGGCGTAAGACGCTTATCATAATCGCACACAGATTAAGGACTATTGTGAACTGCGATATTATATACAAGGTTGATGGTGGGAAGATAACCGAGACTACGATAGATAAGGAAAGCGTATAACCCGGCATGCCCCACACATACATACAGCCGCAGGCACGCTTGCGCTAGACGATCGCTCGTCACGTTACTATGCTCGTGAAAAACCTCGCTTAGTTGGACTGGCTTCGCAAGTCCGACGGCTCTCGACTATCTGCTTGTGTATATATGTGTGTGTCATGCCCGATATACAATTTAACAATATACAGATGGAATATAAGGACGATAAATTACAGTTAAAGAATGTGACGCTTGTGGCGATGACCAGCGTGAATGTGTACGAGACGGTTCAGGCCATGAAGTATTCGATGCGCGGTATCGACTTCGGCGATGCCGTTTTGATATGCCATTTTAAGCCGATATATCTGCCGCGTAACATCAGATATGATCATACGTCCAAACTTCGCACGATCGATGATTTTAACTACAAGATGTTATACGAGCTGGGAGATCATATCCACACAGACTATGCAATGATAGTTCATTATGACGGGTTCATAGTACATCCGGAATGCTTTAAGGATGAGTTCCTTGATTATGATTATATAGGAGCTCCGTGGCCCGATCCGCATGATGATTTTACCTACAGGGATATCCACGGCAATCTGCAGAGAGTCGGCAATTCCGTGGGGATAAGATCAAAACGTCTTATTGATTTTCCGAAAGAGGCAAATCTTCCGTTTGAGGAAGACCACGGATATTTTCATGAGGACGGTTTTTTGTGTGTTAAGAATAAGCATCTGGTAGAGGAAGCGGGTATGAAGATCGCTCCTCTTGATGTGGCCAAGTATTTCTCACATGAGACCATGATACCTGAGATAGAAGGCATCACACCTTTTGCTTTTCATAAATGGGCAGGAACCAATGCTCAGTATCCCAAGTTCAAAGGTAAGCCAATGATCATCAGACGCATCGAAAAGAAACTTAAAAAGGGGTTACGTCATGATATATGATTGCTTTCAGTTCTTTAATGAACTGGACATTTTGAAAATGAGAATGAATGTCTTAAGCGACATCGTTGATAAGTTTGTTATAAGCGAATCGACAGTCACTTTTTCGGGTGATCCAAAGAAACTCTACTATGCCGAGAACAAGAAGAGGTTTGCAGAGTTTAACGACCGCGTGATCCATAACGTGGTTGACGATACGCCGATGGACTGCTCGCCTTTTGTCAGGGATTCACATCAGAAATGCGCTGTTGCCAGAGGCTTAAAGGATGCAAAGCCGGATGACATCATTATCTTTTCCGATGTGGATGAGATACCCAATCCCGAGGCAGTCAAAAAGGTGCTTGAGAATTTTGATCCGACCAGGATATATGCGCTTGCGCAGCGTAACTTCTATGTCTACATAGACATGGAGGAAAAGTCGGGTAATCTTTTGTCGGTAACAGGTGAATTCCCGGGAATCGAGGGAAGAGACCGCAAGTGGCTCGGAACCAAGATCTGCGCTGTGAGCATGCTCGATAAGCTGACTACCGAGCAGCTTCGGGACAAGGAACATCAGGACATCATGATCAGGGTGCCTGAGGGCGGATGGCATTTTTCATATATGGGCGGAGAGAAGAAGCGTTCCGCGGCTTCTCGCGCAAGATACAAGATCCGTTCTGCTGCACATCAGGAATATAACAAGCGCAGAGTGCTCTGGAGTGTCGGAAAGAAGATCAAAGAGCACAGCGATATACTCGGGCGCGACGCTGATTTTCAGATCGTTCCGATAGATGAAACTTATCCCGAGTATGTAAGGACGCATCTTAAAGAATATAAACATCTGATCTATCCGAAACATAAGCTGTTCGGTTGATTTGGGAGAACACGTGGCCAAAGTATCGATCTGCATACCCGCATATAAAGATGTGGAGGGCATAAGAAGACTCTTAAGAAGCATTGCGGAGTCTGAGTATAAAGATTATGAAGTGATCATCACGGATGATACTCCCGATGAGAGTATTTCCGATGCCGTCAGTTCGTTTGAAAAAGATAATTCCGTCATTTCGGTAAGATATGTGCATAATACAGAAGCGCTTGGACCTGCGGGCAACTGGAATCATTCCATATCGCTTGCGTCGGGTGAGTATATCAAGATCATGCATCAGGATGACTGGTTTACGGATTCTAAGTCGCTTGGCAAGTTCGCAGATATGCTCGATAAGGATCCGGATGCAGTGCTTGCTTTCTCGGGTTCAAGACAGGTGGACTTGAGTACAGAACGATCCGACGGTTCATCTTCTGAGATGAGAGACAAGGCATCCACTGATGAACCGGGAATGAACTATGAATATTATGACAGGCACATTACGCCCGAGCATCTTGAACTGGTTAAGAAGGACGGACATAATCTTTTCCTTGGGGGATATATAGGCGCTCCGTCGGCAGTCATATACAGAAACTGTGATGTCAGATTTGATGATAAACTCAAATGGCTCATCGACAGTGATTTTTATATCAGACTGCTGGAGAGAAAGAACGTCTTTGCCAATACGGATGAGCCGCTTGTGTGTATAGGTGTGAGCTCCGCGCAGCTTACCAACAGCTGTGCATCCGATAAAGATGTAAATATTTCGGAGCATAAGTATCTGTATGAAAAATATAAGCTGTCGGGTGAAAGATCGTATCAGGACAAGCTGATCGACATAGTTGTTTCATACGGCGGAAAGTTCGCAGACATAGCAGACTGCGGCATCGATCCGGATATATACAAGCAGGCTGAGAAGAAACACGACAGAGAGAAGAGAGAGTTTTACTTAAATCTCATTCGTACCAAGTTAGGACTGAATAAATAAGCATAGACCTGATAATGGAAAGCATTAAGAGACTTTATAATAAAATATACAATCCCATGATCGTTGAGACAGGCCGTATCTTTTTCTGGATCGGTCTGTTTAGCGAGATCATCATTTTTCTGTTAGACCGTGCCGACTGGTACAACCCGTATCAGAGCATGATGTTCCGTGTCACGTTCGTTTTCTTTGTGATCAAATGCGCATGCACCAAATACAAACCGAAAGAGTGGGTATTTATTATTCTGTGCGCGGCGTTCTGCATGCTTGCATATTCGATAAGCATCAAAGACGAGATCATCAGGGCCATGGTCTTTATCATAGCCATGAAAGATATCGACGTTAAAAGGTCGCTTAAGTTAAACTATCTGGTCACACTCGTGGGAGTCGTGCTTCTCGGACTGCTGTCGATATTCGGTGTGATGGGCAGCGTAGTATCGCCTTTCGGATATGCAGGCAAATCTGACCTTTTGATGTTCAGTTTCGGACTCGGAAGCTCCAATACATTCGCAATACAGATGTGGCTGCTCGTTGCGCTTGCGGTGTATGTGTATCATGACAGATTAAACAATCTATCTTATGCGTTGTTTCTTGTATTGGCCGCAGTTGTTTATCTGCTTACGCACTGCCGCATCGCGCTTATGATGATCTGTTTTACGGTGATCGCGGATTTTATCTTCAAGAAGTTCCCTGAGCTTAAGACCAAATTGTGGGTTTATGTATGCGGAATAATCGTTACGCTCATCTGCGTTGCTTTTTCAGTGTATGCCGCTGCAATATCGGGCTGGTGGACAGAGCAGACTCCGATACAGATACTGCTTAACAAACTCACGACAGGACGTATCATGTCGATCTATCCGTTTGAGAACGGCGGGGGAGTGCTTTCTAACTGGAGGCTTTTTGCAGCACCTGATTTTGACAGATACTTTGATATGGGTATAGTCAGGCTCTTCTGGTGGTACGGTATCATACCCGGATCGCTTGCAATCCTTGCGATCATAATCCTGTTTTTGTATCAGCACAAAAAAGGAGACCACAAAGGATTCATCCTGACGCTCTCGGTTGTCATGTTTACTGTGCTTGAAGCGCACTTCATATCGCCTTTTATCGCAAGGGCATATGTGCTTTTCCTGATGGGCGGAGCATGGTATAAGATACTGGCGCTGACGGACAGGACAAAGACTGAACCGTCATATCATATAGCTTTTTATATCGGGTCGCTTAACCGCGGCGGAGCTGAGCGTGTATTCGTTAATCTTGCAGAGTATTTCTTAAGCATCGGATATAAGGTCACGATGATCACGCAGTATATCAGGGAGGATGAGTATGAGCTTCCAAAGGGCGCAGACCGGGTGGTTTCGGACCTCAGTCCCGAAGAATGTAAAGGACGCGTTTATAATTTCTTTGCGCGCATCTTTAAGCTTCATAAGATCATCAGGCAGACTGACGCGGATCTTCTCATGACCACGATAGGCAAAGCCAATTTCATGGCAATAACCTGCACGGCTTTTGTAAAAACGAGAGTAGTTGTATCAGTGGTTGCCGATCCGCCGCTTGAATATCCTACATTTGCGATGAAGTTCCTGTTTAACACTCTGTTTGGCGAGGCTGACGGGATCATAATGCAGACGATGGATCAGCAGAACCATTTAAGGATCGGACTCAGAAATGAAGCGGTGATCATGCCAAACTCCGTAAGTCCGGCATTTGTAAAAGAGCATTTTGACGGGATCAGGAATAAGAATATATACATGGTCGGCAGAATGGATGATAACAAGAATCAGGCCATGGCTATATCCGCTTTTGCCAAGGTATCTGATCCTGCTGACGGATATAAGCTTATCCTTGCGGGAGACGGTCCGGACAGAGACAAACTTGAAGCTCTGACGGATGAACTGGGCATACGTGACAGGGTTGAATTTGCGGGTGTGGTTTCCGATATCCCAGACAGATTGTATGACTGCGCGGCTTTCCTTCTTACATCGGATACGGAGGGCATGCCCAATACACTGCTTGAAGCGATGAGTCTCGGTGTTCCGTGCATATCTACAGACTGCCCGTGCGGAGGTCCCAAGCAGATCATAAAGGACGGTGAAAACGGAATGCTCATACCCGTAAGGGATGAAGAAGCGTTGGGAACTGCGTTGAAAAAGATCATGACGGATTCCTCTTTTGCAAAAAAGATCGGGGATGCCGCGTATGAGAGCATGCTTGATTACAGGCCCGATGCAGTGAATCTTAAGTGGCGGCGGTATTTCGATTCAATTATCGAGAAATAAGGTGTTGTAAGGCTTAAGAGAATCTTCATAATTGTCTTAAGCTTTTCTTTATTTTTTGGGTTTTTAATTGATACCATCAGGTCATGTTAAGTGAGTGACCGGAAAGGGATAACATGTCTAATATACTTGTTTGCGACGACGATAAGTCCATAGTTGATGCGATAGACATCTATCTGTCCCAGGAGGGCTACACAGTCTTCAAGGCATATGACGGAGAAGAAGCTGTTAAGATGCTCGATAAAGAGGATATACAGCTTCTGATCATCGACATCATGATGCCCAAGCTTGATGGTATCCATGCAACTCTTAAGATCCGTGAGAAGTATTCAATACCGATCATCATCTTAAGCGCCAAATCCGAAGATTCGGACAAGATACTGGGGCTTAATATCGGAGCAGACGACTATGTTACGAAACCTTTCAATCCGCTTGAACTCGTGGCCAGAGTCAAGTCGGCGCTCAGACGTTACACTTCATTGGGAAGCATTTCATCCGATGATGAGAATATTCATGTAACCGGAAGTCTTGTTGTCAACGACGACACCAAGCAGGTATTTGTGGATGATGAGGAAGTTAAACTCACGCCTATCGAGTTTAATATCCTTAAGCTTCTCGTGAGCAACGCGGGCAGGGTTTTTTCTTCGGATCAGATATATGAGAATATCTGGAACGAGGAAGCCTTCGGTTCGGACAACATAGTTGCGGTGCATATCAGACATATCCGTGAAAAGGTTGAGATCGACCCCAAGAATCCCAGATTTATCAAAGTGGTATGGGGTATCGGCTATAAGGCCGAAAAGTATTGATACACGGAGGGAAAAAGTATCATGGCTGATAAGGATAAGGTGAAGAAAACCAAACGCCAGCGGACCGGTGCCATTAAGTTTGTACAGCATATACTGATCACGGCAGCCGCTTTGCTGGTTCTTCTTTTTCTGGCTGGTTCCATAGTAATAATCAACGACTATAACGGAAGTGAGATATATCAGTTAAGCGCTTCGGATCAGACGAGACCGTTTGAAGATTCTGTTTTCTTCAATACAGTGCTCGGACGCGAGACCGAAGATGTGTTAAGGTACGTCACCATCAGGACGCAGCTTGAGACCAAAGGCGTATATGATCCGGAAAAGATCATAAATGTAAACGAATACAATACGAGATACTATGAGTTTAACGAGTCCGATCCGGATTCGCCCAAGTATTACCTCGGAGACCTGCTAAAGTGGAGCAAATACGGTTTTGAGACCAAATCTGCAAATCTGACGGAAATGAGCGTATCGGGCAACTATTTCAGTGAGGCTGATCCCGGCGGTGAGGACGGCTATTATGTTGATACCGTCGTAAACCGTTACAATACGGTTGACGGTCATCCGCTCGAATACTATGCCGAATATGTTGATGATTATTATATGCTCTCGGAAAACCTGATGACCTGTGCGGAGGATCTTTACTCTAACTATAACGAGTATCTGAAGTTCAATGAGTATTTTGATGAGTTAAATACCAATATCAGATACTGCGTCATCATGGGCTCGGGGCGCGACCAGATCGTATATTCAAATCTGGATCTTAAGACAAACGATATATCGGGCATCAATGATGTATTTAAGAAATACGGCAGATATATAAGCTATGATTTTGACAAGATGGTCTATGAGACCAATACCGCCATCACCGAATCGACTTTCAATTCATTGATGAATAAATATAAATATGCATATCCCGATGACTGCAGGATATATATAGCTGCGGATATGACCATGCCTGCGGATGATGCAATAAAGTCAGCCAGAAGCGGATTCTTAAGCACATTTGTTCCAATGAATATGTCGCAGGTTGCCGGAATTGTTATCTTATGCGCGATGATCTATCTTATCCTTCTGGTCATCTGTACGATATTGGAAGGCAGGGAGTATGACGAAGCAGGTAAGAAGCATATAAGGCTCACCGAATTTGACCATACGCCGATAGAATTATGGTTCATCATATTTGCTGTCTTCATAACACTGTTTATAGTCGTGCCCGGATCTCTTATCACGAGCTACAGTTACAACATGGATCTGGAATACCGGGTAATGGATTATCTCAAAGATATCTATATCTACATTGCATTCGGTATAGTTGTATTTGTCTTTGATGTGATCATGCTGTGGCTGTATTATTCACTTGTCCGCAGAATCAAAGCCAGACATATATGGAAGCAGTCATTCCTGTACAAGATAGTTCAGGGTATCAGGAACTTGTTATACAGCATATATGACAATGGCAATGTGCTGCTTAGAAGTGTTGTTCCGTATGCCGGACTTATGCTGATCAATCTGATGCTTGCAGCTATTGCGGTATCGGGAACGTGCGAAGTTTTATGTGTGTTTGCTGCGATAGTGATCGATGTTCTGGCCGGTATCGTTATCTTCAAACAGGTCAAAGACCGCTCGGACATAATCTCTGTAATGAAGAGCATCATCGCCGGCGATATATCGAGAGGTATAGATTCATCGAATTATCACGGTGACAACAAGGAAATATCCGAGGCTGTAAACTCGATCGGCTCGACCATAAGAAGCGCTGTAGAGCAGAGTATGAAAGATGAGAGGATGAAATCCGATCTGGTCGCAAATGTGAGCCATGATATCAGGACCCCTTTAACCAGCATCATAAACTATGTCGATCTGATCAAAAGAGAAAATATCACGGATCCCAAGATCAGCGAATATATAAATGTAATAGATGAGAAGTCACAGAGACTCAAGACCATGACGGAAGACCTTATAGAAGCAAGCAAGGTTTCAAGCGGAAATGTCGAACTTGAACTCGTTAAGATAAACCTGCCCGAGATGGTGACTCAGGCGCTCGCCGAATTTGACGATAAACTTGCTGAAAGAGGACTGTCTGTCGTTACCAGAACCGAAAACCTGCAAAACGGAAATCTGATGGCTGACGGCAGGAGCTTATACCGTGTTATGGAAAACCTTCTCGGCAATGTCTGCAAATATGCGATGACAGGCACGAGAGTCTATGTGGACATTTATAACACGATACGGAGTGATAATGATACAGATACCAGACTCAGGATCACGAATGTATCACAGACCATGCTTCCCGAAGACTTAAATGAATTGACCGAGAGATTTATAAGAGGGGATGAGAGCAGAACATCCGAAGGCTCGGGACTCGGACTTTCGATAGCCAAATCCCTGACAGAGCTGATGGGCGGAACATTTACCCTTTATTCAGAGGCTGATCTGTTCAAGGCAGAGATCGCGTTTAAGAGCGCCTGATCTTAGAAAGTAAATTCTTCGCGGTTGTTGTAGCGCTCCAGAATCTTCCTGATCTTCTCGGTAGGAGTGTTAAGATCGGACATGGGAGCATCATGATTCATGAAATCGATGATCGAAGCTATGAATTTACCCATATCTGCCTGCAGATAATAAGGTCTTGAATACAGTCCGGGATCGAGATAGTTAAGGTTTGTTGTTATGATCCTGTCGAAGTAGCATTTTTCATATGCTTCGTCAAAAGCTGCAAGACCGTCGGTGAACAGACCGAAAGTAGTACATATATACACGCGTTTTGCGTTCATTTCCTTTAATTGTCTGGCGGTGTCTATCATGGACCCGCCGGACGATATCATGTCATCTATTATGATGCAGTCTTTGCCGTCTATATTGTCGCCGAGGAACTCATGCGCAACGATCGGGTTCTTGCCGTTAACGATCTTGGTATAATCCCTGCGCTTATAGAACATACCTGCATCAAGCCCCAGAACCGAAGCGAAGTAAATAGATCTTTCAAGCGCGCCCTCATCGGGGGAGATCACGATCGTATGGTCTTTGTCGATGATCATGTCACGCTCATTTGACAAAAGAGTACGTGCGAACTGATACATCGCATTGAAATTATCAAATCCCGTAAAAGGAGCGGAGTTCTGGATACGGGGATCATGGGCATCAAATGTGATGAAATTGGTTATCCCCATATCGGCAAGTTCTTTGAACATATATGCGGCATCGAGTGACTCGCGGCCGCTTCTTTTATGCTGTCTTCCCTCGTATAAGAAGGGCATGATGACGTTTATGCGGTGAGCCTTGCCGTCTATTGCTGCGATTATTCTTTTTAAGTCCTGGAAATGATCATCGGGCGAGTAGTGGTTCTCGTATCCGAACATCTTATATGTGAGAGAATGGTTGGTGACATCGGTTATGATGAAGATGTCATCGCCTCTTATGGAATCGATCAGCTTGCACTTGCTTTCGCCTGTCCCGAATCTGGGAAGCTCTATGCGTGCAATGTAATCGTCCTTTACATATCCCTGGAAGGCGGGATCCGCTTTGAATTTATTGTGAAGATCCTGTCTGAATTCGATCAGATACTTGTTTACGCTTGTACCTAATTTCTCTGCACTGGGAGGCACGATCAGCTTGATCGGCGCAACAGCCATTAATTGTTCGAGTTTTTGAATATTTGCCATTTTAACCGCCTTTTGGGTGTGATTTCTATGGTTTGTTTATATCATCCGACAGGTGACACGTCAAGGTTAATCATATACAATAAAATATACAGAATAAACAGATCATTTGGACGTAAAAATGAGTAAAACAAGCAGAGTTATACGTGATATACAGCCGGGTTCACCCTTTGAGAATACGCAGGTTAAGTGCGGCGATATTCTGGTATCAATAAACGGTCAGACCATAGAAGATATCTTTGATTATCAGTATCTGACCCTCGATGAGAGGCTCAGATGCGCTTTTTTGGACGCGGACGGCGCCGAATATACGGTGGAAGTGACCAAGGATGCCGATGCGGATCCCGGACTTATCTTTGACGACGGCCTCATGGATGAATACAGATCCTGCCACAACAAGTGCGTGTTCTGTTTCATCGACCAGATGCCGCCCGGCATGCGCGAAACGCTCTATTTTAAAGACGATGATGCAAGACTCAGCTTTCTTCAGGGCAACTATGTCACTCTGACCAATATGTCCGACCATGACGTCGAGAGGATCTGCAGATATCATTTATCCCCGATCAATATTTCTTTCCATACGACCAATCCCGAGCTCAGATGCAGGATGTTAAACAACAGATTTGCGGGTGAAGCCCTTAAGAAAGTCGATATCTTTAAAGAAGCCGGCATCACGATGAACGGGCAGATTGTTTTGTGCAAAGGCCTAAACGACGGCCACGAACTTGAACGGAGCATATCAGATTTGTGTAAATACATGCCCGAACTTGTGAGCGTGTCCGTGGTTCCGGTGGGACTTACCAAATACCGCGATGGATTATGCCGGCTTGAGCCTTTTGAGTCTGATGATGCCAAAGAAGTATTAAAGATGATCCACAAATGGCAGGATAAGATATACGCAGAGACCGGTTCGCATTTCATACATGCTTCGGATGAGTGGTATATATTGGCAGGAGAACCTATTCCCGAAGAAGATAAGTATGACGGCTATGTACAGCTTGAAAACGGCGTGGGCATGGTCAGGCTCATGCTAAATGAATATGAGGATGCCCTCACACATCTTCACTTTATAAAGAAGCCTAAAGAAGAGCTCAGCGTAGTCACAGGCAAACTCATGTATCCGATAATCTCGGACATGGCAGAGCGCCTTATGCGCATGTATCCCGGCCTTAACATCCACGTATATGACATAATCAATCATTTCTTCGGCGAGAGCATCACCGTTTCAGGCCTTATAACGGGGCAGGATATGATGGATCAGTTAAAAGACAAAGCTTTGGGAAGCCGCGTTCTGATCCCGGAGAATACATTAAGAGCCGGAGAGGACTATTTCCTTGATGATGTAACTGTTTCGGAACTCGCCCAAACTTTACAATCACGGGTGGAAATTGTAAAATCAAGTGGATATGACTTTGTTGAAAAACTGACATCTTCCGGCATCGGATTCGGCCGGAAAAAGTAACGTTGAAAGGGTATTATAATGCTTGAGAGAGTGCTTTGTCTGATCATCGGATATGTGTTCGGACTGATACAGACAGGCTTTTTATATGGAAAAGCCAAAGGAATAGACATCAGGGAACACGGCAGCGGCAATTCCGGTGCGACCAATACGTTAAGGACGCTTGGAACCAAAGCCGGTTTCATAGTACTTTTCGGTGATGCGATCAAATGTATTGTTGCGATCGTCATCACTTATTTCCTGTTTGGCAAAAACAATCCCGAATACCTGTATCTGTACAGAATGTATACGGCTTTCGGAGTTGTTCTCGGCCACGATTTCCCTTTTTATCTTAAATTCAAAGGCGGCAAGGGTATTGCAGCGACCGCGGGCGTCATAGCAAGCCACGGTCCCATTTTCTTCATAGTGCACATCCTTGTATTTGCCGTTATCTTTTTGACAACACATTTCGTGTCTTTAGGTTCGATCCTGATATATATCACATTCTTCGTGATGGTGGTCGTCTGCGGTCAGACAGGTGTGTTTGACGCACGTGCGGGAGTCACCATACCCCAGAATCTGCTGATCGAGATGTATATTGTTGTCTTTATCATGACTGTTATCGCAATATGGAGACACAGAGCCAATATCAAGAGACTGCTCACACATACCGAGAGCAAAGTTTATTTAAGCAAGCGCGGCAAGGAGAAAGCCGGAAAACCGGATAATGACGATATAGTATGAGTGATAGAAAGAAAAACCGTCCGATAGTGGCTGTCGTAGGCCGCCCGAATGTCGGAAAATCCACATTTTTCAATGCAATAGCCGGCGAGATGATTTCCATAGTCAAGGATACTCCCGGCATAACCAGAGACCGTATCTATGCAGATGTCGAATGGCTGGACATGACTTTTACCATGATCGACACAGGCGGTATCGAGCCCGACAGCTCTGACGTGATACTGTCCCAGATGCGTGAACAGGCTCAGATC
>JAEEGL016711850.1_pt1 | contig 15825 bp, 14 predicted proteins | sample 9134231 | NCBI WGS metagenome assembly JAEEGL01 (sample SAMN16246548, study PRJNA631951) | gut metagenome | biome: gut microbiome; feature: rumen; material: fiber-attached | host: Bos | place: Iran: Karaj | collected 2018-10
GTAGCCAAGCGGCTGAAGGCGCCGGACTGCAACTCCGGAACCGCAGGTTCGATTCCTGTCATGACCTTTAACGCCTCTGTAGCTCAGTTGGTAGAGCGCTGGTTTGAAGCACCAGTTGTCGCAAATTCGATTCTTGCCGGAGGCACCAAATGATTCCGTTTCGTCTAATGGCAGGACACCGGTCTTTGACTCCGGGAATGGAAGTTCGAGTCTTTCAGCGGAAACTCAATACGGGCAGGTAAGCATCCAAAGCATATACCACCGGTTTACTTGACTTATCCGCTCGTGTATGCTATAATGCAGACAACATCAGACATAGGCAGCCGGAAACAGGCTGCTGCGCTGAGATCTTATTTGAAAGGAGTTGCCGATCATGACACGTTTCGCTATGAACAATCTGTACAGCCACAGTGAATATTACCTCTTGAGCCTCTATCTGGAAGAGACTCTGATTGTGCTGCATACAGATAAAAGTGGACGTGTCGGAAGTACCGGCATTGGCATTTCAGGATAGCCTTTTTGTATGATCCCTGAAACGAAACACCGTCTGTATGCAACGATACAGGCGGTGTTTTTATTATGTCCGTGTGATGGAATCCGGCATACATACTTGTCTCAGACACAAGGTTTTGGGAGTTCGAATCTCCCCGCGGACATTTTTAGCAGGATTGATGGAACGGAATACATGACAGCCTCAAAAACTGTATTTTAAGGGTTCAAATCCCTTATCCTGCATCAGGGATATGACAAGAAAGGAGATGTTTTCCATGCCGATTATTGATGTTGCTGCGACCGGTGCGAATATCAAATCCATGATGCGCACGAAAGGTTTTAAGGTGTCTGATGTTCAGGCGCGCTGCGGATTCAACACGCCGCAGGCGATCTTCAAATGGATGCGCGGTGATTCTGTGCCGACCATCGACAACATGATCATCATCGCAGATATGTTTGGCGTAACGATTGACCAGATCGTTGTCACCAAAAGAATCTGACTGCTTGAAGCAGTCAAATGGCCGCATCGTCTAATGGTCAGGACGCTGGATTCTCAATCCGGCAATACGGGTTCAAGTCCCGCTGCGGTTATCAATGTCCGTGTGGTGGAATGGCAGACACACCCGGCTAAGAACCGGCATACTGAGGGTTCGACTCCCTCCACGGATACTAATGGCGGATTCGTCTAATCGGTCAGGACAAGAGGCTTTCAATCTCTAAATACGGGTTCGATCCCCGTATCCGTCAGTCGGCAGTGCCGACCTCCAGTTTTGTGTTCCGGCAGGTTTACCGGTATCATGGGGGCGGCCTGTTTCCTGTGAACGAATCTGAGTCACAGGAGAAATATGGGCAAGTAAGCATAGCGGCGATTGCAGCGGACTGTAAATCCGTGACGTTAGATACACCGTAGGTTCAATTCCTACCTTGCCCACCACGCAGTGCGTGGCTCCATTGATCTAAAGATCTCCGGAGAGGTTACTTGTTACTTAGACTTGAATCTCTCCGGAGGGAGCCTGCATATTTGGTCGCATAAGCCTAACTGGAAAGGCAACTGTTTGCTAAACAGTCAGTAGCCGTGTGATTCGCGGTGTCTGGGTTCGATTCCCAGTGTGACCGTCAGAAAATAACTCCGCCCGTTTGATTTTGGGCGGAGTGTTTTTCGATCAATCATCCAGATCATAATCATCCGGATTCAGCATAAACACAGTACGCTGTTCAGCAGGAATATCATTATAGTTCCGGCCGCCGTTCTTATGATCAATAAAATTGCGCTTTGTTCCATACGATTTGAAAACATACCAGCAGGCAGAGCCTTTCCGGTTTTCAAGTGGAATGATAAACACTTTGACATCAAGCGCTTTTCTTGGATTGCCCTGCACAGTAAACCGTATCCCGAATTCTTTCTGAAATTCGATCTCCATCCGTTTCATTGCCGGGATTGCAGGATTCACAGCAGGCGGGATCTGAAAGTCTTCGTTCTTCCAATAGAGCACATACCGTCCGTCTGGAATCTGGAGCTTTTGCAGCTGGATCGGAATCTGAATGTATTCATTGCCCTGCTTGTATTCAAATGTTACATTCTCGAAGGTCAGATCATCGTTTGCAATATAATCACCCTGAAACTGAACAGCGACGCCCTTTGATCTGCCGCCTTCATTCAGGACAAACACGCATTGACTTTCACCGATTTTGCATGGCATCAGATTGAACCGCGGTATCTTGAGTATTGGCAGCTCTTTTTGCACACCTTCCGGCATTCGAAAATACATCTTCATCAAGTCTAAATCAGGGAAGTGTTCGATCGTTCCTGCATCAAGACAGCATTGTTCTGTTTTCATGTCAAGGAGCTCCGCAGCAGCAAACAGCGCTTCTTCTGCGCAGATATGATCTTCCTTCATCACATTCTTAAAGCGGTCAAAATCCGTGACGACTTTTTTCCATGGTGCAAGCGCTGTGCGACGAGGCAGCGGCATCCCGTAGTTGTCTCCGACATTGATCCAGCCGTCTGTCTGATCTGCGGCGTTCAGCAGATGCAGCATCATATAATCACTGTCATAACAGGCACCGGCAATGACAAATGTTCCGAAACGCTCTGAATACGGGACGGCGGCAGCTTTTGTATCTGTATCATTTGCAAACAGGAAGCAGTCCGAAGCAACGGTGATCCAATCGCTGTCATCGGCATGATACAGAACCACACAGACATCGGCGTCCTCTTTGCTGTCAAGCAGTGAATATCCTTTGTCAAGCATATCCTGTTTTAACACTTCTGTCAGTTCTTGAATATTCAGCTCTGCGTTTTTTCTGATATGCATATTGGTAAAACTCATGCCCATAGTATATTTCTCCTGTCTGATTGCTGATTGAGATTATCGGTTGCTCCGGCTTTGTTACTGAGATTATACCACGAAAATATGGGCTATGTCAACTATATCGGTGCTTCTGAAACCAAATCGTCAGTAGCCGTGTATTCCGCGGTGTCTGGTGAGAACAGTTCAAATGGAGATGTGTCAATACAAACTCATAATAATGCATTTTGCTTATTGGAAAGTGCTTTATCGAGGAATTTGTAGTAGATGTGGATTTTTCTCGGTATATTGCGGTTTTCAGGTGTTTCTTCAATTGTGATGTATTCAACAAGTTCAAGAAGCATCTCACGGGTAAGTACCTCAACCCCTGCATACTTTTTCAGCCGCCGGATAAACTCGTTCACATCCTGCTCGTCCTGATTGGCTGCATCAAGCCGTTCCTGAATTGCGGTTGCCTCTGTCTGCAAGTCCTTATTCTCTGCAAGATATTTTTCCAAAAGTTTCAAACATACTTCTTCGGGAACCTTGTCAAGAACCATATTTTCATATACGCTTTGCGTCAGTGTATCCAGTTCCGCAAGACGATGGTCGATCTCGCGTTTGCGCTTTGCATCACTGGCTGTCTGAGAAGAACGGACACCAGACTTCTTTTCAAGAAACTGTTTCCTTGCCTTGTCCTCGTCAACAATCAGTTGCAGTTTGGATTGAATATCCGCAATTACGAGCGCTTCCAGTACGGATCCCCTGATCGTATGAGTAGAACAGTAGTTTTTGCCATACCGAATGCGATGTCCGCAGGAATAACCGATGACATCTCTTTTACGATTGAGCCACACCTGTTTCATTTTATAGCCACAATCGTGACAGTAAAGCAATCCTGAAAAGATGGACACAATCCCTCGGTGGTCCTTTTTACCTCTGCTGACCGAAGCATCATATTCCTGAGCCTTATCCCACAGTTCCTGCGAAATGATCGGTTCATGATTATGTTCGATCACAATCCAATCCTCTTTGTCTTTATGAATCCGTTGATGATTCTTATAACTGACGGTGGTATCACGCATTTGTGCCAGTGTCCCAATATAGATCGGGTTCTTTAGAATTCTCCTGACGGATGTTCTGCACCACAAATCTGTTAAAGACTTTGTATTGGGCTTTCCAATTTTCATATAGTAGTATGCGGATGGCGATGGGATCTTTTCATCATTCAGGATTTTAGCGATTGTAATCATTCCAAGACCTTTTGCCCGCAGTTCAAAGATTCGGCGTACGACTGCGGCAGCTTCAGGATCAATAATCGGAGTGTGCTTTTCGTCATCACTCCTTATATATCCGTAAGATGCCTTTGAGGACTTGTACTTTCCCTTTTTCGCATTGGATTCCAAAACCGCCCTGATCTTTTTCGATGTAGAGGCGCAATGCCACTCATTGAAGATATTCACGATTGGCATCAAATCCATGCCGGGGCTTTGAGAATTGAGCGTGTCAACATTATCCGAGAGTGCAATAAACCGGACATTATACATCGGGAAGATATAGTCTGTATACTGACCGACCTGAATATAGTTTCGTCCGAAACGGGAAAGGTCTTTGCATATAATCAGATTGATCTTGCCGTTCTTCGCATCATTCAGCAATCGCTGCACGCCCGGTCTGTTGAACGTCGTTCCGGATATTCCGTCATCAACGTACTCATCATAAACAGTCCAGCCCTGTTTGGATACATATTCCGTGAGGATCGCCCTCTGGTTTTCGATGGAGAGTGATTCGCCTGCGCGTTCATCATCGCGGGACAGCCGCATATAGATGCCCACGCTGTAATTTGTCTGCTTTGGTACCATAATACTCCTTTCTCCCAAAGCAGCTATTTCCGATAGATACTATTATATCACATTCCATCGGAAATAGCCAGCCCTTCGGGAGCATTTTTACGCTTTTTTCTGTTTAGGCGCGGAGGAGCTCTTTCATGGCCTGATCGTATGCATTTCTGTATACGACTTCATCCAGGTCTTTCTCACCGGCATAGTGGCTCACAACGATGTATTTTCTCCCCTCAATTTCAAATTCCTGTTCCTGCGTTGGACATTTCCTGTACTGCTCGTTCAGTTCTTTTGCATTTGTCTTTTTCATCATAATCCCTCTCTTTCTGTATAGGACACGATTCATGGTTATGTTGCATTATTCTCCGTCATTTCCGGCAAGTTCTCTGATCTCGTCTTCAATTCGTCTGATGTCCTCCTGCATCGTCAGCCGTTCTGCCTGATCTGCCTGTCGGAACTGATCGGAAAGATATTCCGCATAGTCTTTTGTATGCAGCGCATACAGGAACCGATCGTCCTGCGGCTCATCGGGTGTCTGTGGCGCATATTGTGTATACCATTCGTTCAGCGTTTGGAGTACTGTGTTCAGCAGAGCTCCAATCGCTTTTTCTTTTTCAAAAACTGGCATAAATACCTCCCTAACCACTTGCAAACATTCGTTCTTTATGCTGTAATAGAATTATAATTGATGATTGGGGGCGAAAAGCAATGCAATGCGATTTTCAGAATGTGACCGATACGCTGATGCGGAATCTGGCATCTTCGACCACGGTGTACTATATCAATCTGCTGAATACACTTTTCGCCGCCTGGCTTGCGGATGCGCATATCTATCAGTTTGAGCGGTTTACCAGTGCGAAGCTGCACAGCGGTATGATTCGTGTTTCACCGGAAATGAGCGAGTTCTATCTGAATGCAGACCGGAAAGTGCTGTGCAGAGATATTGCGGAACTGCTCCCGTATATCTTCGATCAGCCGAACACCTACAAGGAACTCTATGACCTGATTCAATATGACGATACGCTGTCCGCGCCTCTGCGGAAAGAGATTCTCAGCCGTGTACCGGAACAGTATTCCGACAAGGATTCTCTCGTCAATATGATCTATGAAGCGGTGTTCATCGCTGTTACCAGACAATACGAGAAAGCGGATAAAGGCTATGTTGCTGCTCGTTATGCTGCTGATGCAGTTCCGTTCCGGGATGCCTTATTTGTGAACAACGAATACATTGCTCCCTGCCGCCACTTCTGCGGACGTGATGCGGAGCTTGTAGAATTGCATTCCCTGATAGAAAACAATTCCACGGTGATCGTCACAGGCCTTGCCGGTATCGGAAAGAGTGAACTTGTCCGTGCCTATGCGCAACAGCATAAAACGGAATACGATCATTTCGGGTATTACTTCTACAGGGGCAGCCTGAAAACAATCATTGCAAATATACTCAGCAATCCGGTCATGACAGATGAGAATGAACGCTATCGCAGGAATATGGAGCTGCTGGCCTCACTCGGCAAAAGTGTGCTGCTTATCATCGACAATTTCAATACCACGCCGGAAGAAGATGACTGCTTCTACGATCTGCTGGATCTGGACTGCAAAGTCATTTTCACATCGCATATGCATTACGACGATCTCTGCGTGTTCAATCTGACAGAATTCCGTTCCAATGATCTGCTGCTTCAGCTGATTGGCAAGTTTTACGAGTACAAGGGCAATGAACAGAATGCGCTGCTGAACATCATAGAAGCGGTTGACCGTCACACGTTCTGTGTGGAACTGTGTGCAAGACTGATGTACAAGGGCTTCTATACGCCCAAAACACTTTCCGCAAAACTGACCGGCGGTCTGAAATCTATACTGGAGCGGTTCTCTGCGACCAAGGACAAACACCCGAAGAAGAAAACCTGTTACGATCATATCAGAGATTTGTTCGGACTAATAGAATTGCCGGAGGAATACCGGAATGCAATGCGGATGCTGATTGCTGCGCCCTGTTCCGGAATCCGCAAGGATACGATTGCAGTTTTGATGTTTCACAAAGATATGGTCATGCTGGATGAACTGGTCGAGCTGGGGCTTGTCCATGAATTTGCAAACGGCACGATCACGCTGCATCCGATGATCCGCACGCTTGTGAAATCTGAACTGAACCCCGACAGTGAAAACTGCGCCCCGCTGATTTCCTCTGTCCGTGCCGTTTGCATCAATGAGCAGGCAGACACGGAAATTGATGCTGAAAAGATACTGGATTTGATCGACTTTGCTGTCAGGGATATAGAATACAGAAATCAGCAGGAGCATTTCATATTTGCCAGTGATTGCTTCAACTTCGCTGACCGCATCGGCAGCATTCCGCATATGGATTCATTGATCACACTGGAAAAGCAGATACTTGATACTGAGGATGCACAGCAGAATGCGCTGTATCTGACTGATATGGCTGCCTGTGAGCTGCACCGGAATAATTATCCAAAAGCACTTGCTTTGCAGGAAGAGGCTGTTCAATATGCAATGCAGTTTTCCGATTCGCTGCTGCAAGCAAATTCGCTCAGCACCTACGGTTATTTCCTGATTCTTGTCAATCGGAAACCGGAAGCTCTGAAAGCACTGGAACAGAGTGCTGCAATGTTTCAGAAGATTGAAGCTGACGGTGTTTTCACCTATGACAAGTACAGGACAACGATCATCTATGCCGATCTGCTGTTCTCGCTCGGACAGCATGATGCCGCTGTCAAACTGGTATCCTCTGCCGAAAGCACACTGAATGAATTACAGCTTGACCATACCGCCGTTTATGCAAACTGCAAGTTTTCTCTTGGAATCTTTTATCTCTGCCTGCACAATGCAGCGGCGGCGGCCGATCTGGTCTGTGCATTCCGCATTCTGATTGATCTTTACGGCGCGGATTCTGACATTGTAAAACTCAGAAAAGCAGAAGCGAAACAGTATATTAAACAGACAGGATTCGATCTCACGCAAAGTGCTTCACTACTGCAATTACTCGAAAAATGAGGTCAACCAGAACAAAAAGCGGTGCGGCATAATAGAACAAATCCCCGATGGAATTGATCGTTCGCAGACGGTCTGCGGTCTCGCAGGCGCTGAACGCAGCATTTTTGACTTCTTTCGCGCAGGTGTTCAAGCCGTTTTCGATACTCTGCGCTTTCTGTTCAAGCATCTTGCAGCCGTCCTGAATCGCCGCCTTTTGCTCCTCTGCAAACTGCCTATGCATTTCCCGCGCGATATTAACGGCGGATGCTCTTACGCTTTCTGCGTTCTGGCTCTGAATGTTCAGGTTCTTCAGCTCCCGGTCTGCGATCTTCTCCATTCCGTCGCTGGTAGTCGCTGTAAAGTCCTGCAAGAGTCGGCACATTTGCAGTGTCGCTGCTGCCAGCAGTACCACGCGCTCGTCCCGTTTGGCTTCCTCGACGTTCGCTCCGGCTTTCTCTGCAAGCTCCAGAATCATCTGATTGAGCTGGTCGAGTGACGGCATTGCCTCTTTCTGTTCCTGCATCGTATCCTCCTGTGATGTAGATGTGCTGCGGGACTGTTCGCGGATCCTCTGTTCGTCCCGGTGCAGCGTTTCCCTGCTGAATCCCGTCTGCCCGGACGGCTTCCTTGGATCGTTGAATCTTGTTAAGCTCATATTGTATTCCTTTCACTGTATACTGTTCTCCAAGCTTGCTTCCTCTGACGGAAGCAGGCTTGCCGTTTTTATCTGTAAAGTTTGGATGGCGGTAAGATATGGTGTTTCCCTTGACGCGGCATTCCACATGATAATGCTGCATCAGTGCATGAACCACATCTTCCAGTGTGCGGTTGTTCGGATCGCTGAGTTCGATCTGAATGACCTCTCTCAGCTCATCCTTGAAAGTTTCTTTGCCCCTTGCTTTCATCTGCCTTTCTGCAAAGGTCTCTTTGTCGCGGCGCTTGTCTGTGGTATGATGATAAAAGTCATTGCGGACGGAATGGATCAAACCGCGCTGCATACATTGTGTGCCGAAGAATCCGCTCATTTCGATCAGGTCTCTTTCGTTCCTTCGGAATGCTCTGCCCGTTTCAATATGGCAGTTGCCAATCAGGAAATGAACATGCTTGTGCGGCGTATCTGTATGAACCGCGAACAGCACCTCATAGCCCTGAAAGAATCTCTCTGCAAACGCCTTTGCAATTCTGAACGCCTCTTTGTAAGTCAGTTTGTCGTTATCCTCCGGTGAAAAGGAGATCGACATTTTATATGCAAGGTTTGCGTTTTTGACAGGCTTCTTTCCGAACAGCTCTCTTGTCATGAGAACATCACGGGCAAAATGGTCGCGGTCGCAGTTGAGGCTCCAATAGAGATTGGGTTCGGTTTTCACCACGCCTTTCCGTATCTGCTCCGCCTGCCTGCCGAGCAGATAGTCGGCAGCACGGCGAAGCTGAGCAGAAGATTTGCAGGGTCTGTAATCCACATTGACATTACCGTACATCGGCTGCCGCCTTCACGGTGAACTGCGGGTGTTTTAGAAAGTCTGAGATCTGCCCCATAATTGCATCATTGGTTTGACGGATTGTTCCGATCTCTGCCCGGACACGATCATTCTGCCCGATATTGGAGAAGTAGGCAAGCTGATTGAGGTTCGTGCCGATCTTGCGGATCTCATGTACGATCGGCGCAATGCTTTCTTCAACAGAGTAAATCCGCACCTCACTGTCCCTGATCGCCTGCATCAGATAGTCCGTTTTGCTCAGACCGCTGGCTTTCTGTTTCGCAGTCCAAAGCTCATACTCGGCATCCGTCAGCCTCAGACATATAGCATGATGACGTCTGCGGTTGGTCATACGCACTCCTTTCCGCCGCCCCGCGGCGGCTGTCAGGGGGAGGTCTCGGAGGGGGTGTCCCCTCTGAGCAGGTAGACCGATGTGTCAATCCATCGGTACTACCTGCCTACACACAACGTCGGCGTTGCAAGCAATCTGGCATCAGCGGCATCATCCGCGCCTGCTGCATCCGGCTCGCTCCGGCGCCCTTGCATCAGCATCCACGGCTGCACCGTTTCGCTGTGATAGGTGCAGGATCGCACTTTCCGCCAAAAATGCGATATGCGTTTTTGACGGAATCGCTCCGCGCAGGTGACATACAGCATTCAGCCCCCGAAACGATACTCCCCGATATATGTTCCGGAGTTTTCGTATATCATCCGCCGATGAAGTCAAGGTCGATCGCGGAGAAGTCTGTATTTTCATCGACTGCGGCGCCTGTGCCGTGTTCTGTTTCTATAGAAACAGTGGTTTGCGGCATTGAAAAGCCCTGATTCAGGCTGAGCAGCAGACTTGCAAGGAGCTTCGGCATTTCCGCGGTGAAGACCTTGCCGACCTCTGATACGATCTGCCCGACAAAGCGTACCTCACGCTCCCGGTTCTCGAAATACGGATCGTCCTCCAGCTTCTGCATCCGGTCGAAGTATTCATTGACTGCCCTGATGACGGCTGTATTGCCGGACTTCACCTTGTCCTTGTCGAAATCGTGCAGATGATGCCATGCTTTAGCGTGTTCGGGATTGTCCAGATTGAAGCGGAAACAGGTCATTTTTACCATGTTACCGGCCCTCCTTGTGAAGCTGGGCCGCGGCAAATTCCTCATAACCCTTTGCAGATGCACAGATATCCCCGATGATCGTCACACGGTCATGCTCGTATGTACCGAAATGCTCGATCAGCTTTCCGCCGCCGCCCGAGATATAGAGCCGCATCAGCTTGGGGTTATATTCGTACTTTCGCAGCAGAGCGAAGATGCTGTCCGCATATTCGGAAATTGCCTGACGGAGAATGTCTGCGTATTCACTGTCGATGTCTGCCTTGCCGTAACGAATCATGGTCTGGATGATCGTCTCGTCCACGGTCACGCCAAGCTTGTCCATCATGGCATTGGATGCTGCCTTGACACACTGGTTCACGCCCATCTTCTCGGTGTAGCTCTGTGTAGTGATCGGCTTGCGGTTGTTGATCTTCATGATGTTGACCGTGCCGTTGCCGATGTCCGCGAGCATATTCAGTCCGGTCATATCCTTGAGATACGGCACAACGGCGGCATACCCCTGCGGAAAGACAGAACAGCCGACAATACGGACGGAAAACTGTCTGTCCTCATACTGAAATTCCACGCTTTCACGCTGGAGCATATACCTGCGGAAATCCTCGCGCTGCCGGTTCACCCATGTAAGGGGAAGACCCACTGCAAGCCAAGCATCGGCAGCGGTGATGCCCTCACGGTTCAACTCGCGGGCAATACCCATGAGTGTGAACAGATAGTTGTCGATGTCCGCCCACTTGTCGGGCAGATACTCCTTGTGTCCTTCGCCGATCAGATAGAAGTGCCCGTCAAGGCAGAGCATGTTTCTTGTGAAGATCGGCGCGGCATCCAGTCTGGTGATGCCTGTCGGCGTGACCGTATTCGCGGTCTTGATGTTCCCGTAGCCGTGGTCGATGCCCACGATCAGGAAGTCCTTGTACCGTTTCATTTGCATCCCTCCGTATATATTTCTTATTCGGTTCTCTGAGATACGGCCGCTATCTCCTGAACCTGAATCCATTATATATCTTTTCCGAGGGCTTAGGGATGGCTGAGTGTTGCATGAGAGTTGCATGGAAAGGTTGAAAAGTATGCCTTGAGACTATCCTTTGATATAATAATGAAGTTAATAGGTATATTGATCATTCTTAAATGACATAATGTTACAAAGCTTGTTTTCAGTGTGCTTTATATAGAATTGATTATCGAATTTAACCATGAAATTCTTAATCACTATTGACTTTGCCACTATCGTATGATACAATAGGTATATATGGGATGTTTTTTCGCTCAATTGCTCAAGCTAAAGGAGGATCCTTATGAAAAAAGCCATTTCAAGATTGTTTTCGGTCATTGTTGCTTTTGTCGTTATGATAGTTGCCTCATCAACTGGTGTAGAAAACATTGTTTCTCTTTCTACTGCGAGCGCAGAAAACATTACTTCGATTACAGGGGATATAAACGGGGATAATCGTATCAATGCAATTGACATGACTCTTCTAAAGAGGCTAATTCTTACAGGGGCTGCATATAATAGCCAAGCTGACCTTGACTCGAATAAACAAATTGATTATTATGATGTTTTCTTAATGAGCGAGTATCTCCTCGCCATGATTAGTGAATTTCCTGGGACAAACTATGAGGATGTTTGCTCAGTTGACAGAAATCTTGTAGGCAATTCTCAGAATGAATTAAGCCTGACAGTAGAACTTGCCAATCTTGCCGAAAAGCTTGGTACACCAGAGGAAGTATACGGTTATATTTCAAATAGTATCGGCGTGGAGTTCTATCCAGATTTAAGAAAGGGCGCAATCGGCACATTTGAACAACACGGTGGAAACGATATTGATACTTCAAGCTTACTGATTGCGATGCTTCAGCATTTAGGATATCAGTGCTCATATGTAACAGGACAGATTTCACTTACATCAGCTCAAGCAATAAATTATACCGGAGCTGTAGATAAAGCCGCTGCACTTAATATTATTGCTTTAAGAGATGCGACAGCAACCTATAATAAAGCAACAGATTCTATCTCATTTAGCCATGTGTGGGTAAAACTGTCAGACAATGATTCAGATATATTCCTTGATCCTAGTTTTAAAGAATACGAAGCTGTAGACAGTATTTTTAATCAGTACAGTTCTGATTTTAGTTCTCCAATAGAAGATGCCGCATATTTCAGACACACTATGCGCAGTAACTATACTTCGGCTTCCAATATGAAAAGTGGGTATGTTGTTAGCCGAAAAATTAAGCAAACAGAGTATTCTTCAATTCCAGCCGGATTACCATACCAGTATACAGATCTTGATGAATTTGATCGTGTTCCGTCCGAGAACAGAGATATCGTATCAATCTCCTTCGGCGGGAACTCATTTGAATGCTCAAGTGCAGAGTTATATAATAAACGAATTACCATAGAATATATGGTGAGTGCCGAAGAAAACGAAATTTATGGTATCAGCCCCAATAATATCTATGGTTTAATGAGCAGTCCTTTTTCTAACTATGTTAACCTCTGTCCTGTTATAAAAATCAATGGTCAAAGAAAACTTGAAGGACCGAGTGCATCAATAGGCAATCTGCAAAACGCCATTGTTAAGATTCACACTAACGGTCAAGATTACTTATTTACGAAAGAGATGTGCGTGGGCGGTATTTATACTGTCGCGTTGGATTATCAAAATATAGCGGATTATAAAACCACTTCGTCGCTAAATGCTTTGAATGCGTTAAATGGTTCAATTACCAAAAACAACCTTTATGCAGATAATTACCTCGGTAAAATCCTTGAATATGTTGGCTACAACTACTTTACTCAGCTTGATATTGCTGCGCATTCGATCGCTGAGAGCACACAAACATACTATTCTCACAACCTTAGCGTTGCTTTCATGGGCTATAATCCTGAAATCATCAGAAAGGAATTGTTTGGCACAGTAACATATACCGTAAATCAAAGTGGCGATTTTGAGGTGGATGTTATTGGAGACACATATAGCTGTGCGGCAAAAGATTCCTCAAACGATAATGTAGCTCTGTTCCGATCATCCGCTGGAATGGCATCATCGTATACAGAAAGCAGCGTATTGAAATCGTTGTTTGATGTAGATAGCGTTTCCACAATGGAAGTGCTAAAATACGCAGAGGATAATGGCGTAGACGTTTATACTCTGTATAACGGAAGTGACCGTGTCCTTTCCGATCTCAATGTAAACTCAAATGCACAAGCAATTATTATCGAGGCACTTTCAGCAGGATATGCCGTTACTATCCCTCAAAAAGATATTACTTTGAATAATTGGACAGGATCTGGGTACATATTGCACGATTTGAACGGCGGCACATCGGTCTATATGTTGTCTCGAAACACATCTACAGCTGGTGGAAACACAACTACTGGTATTTCCTTTGACCAGATTTTAGCAATAGTTTCATCTTGCTTGAGCTTTGTAGTTGCTGCCGGAGCTTTTTATAATATTATGAACGCCTTTACAGCAGCATCTGTTCTTGTAGCCTCTCCCGGCGTTGGAATGGTCATTTTCTCGTTAGCTTGTCTTGCTTTGGCAGTGGTTAATTATATGCGAACAATTAATCTTGTAATGGCTGCATATAATGGTGATGCCGAAAGCCAAGCAGTATTAAGGCAAGAACGAGCCGTTAATATATTCAATATCGGCTTGATTTCGACTTCGTTTGTCCTTTCAAAATACGGCGGAACGATATATAATTTCTTTAAGAGCAAAATCGAAGTAAGCGAGTTAAAGCCTGATGTTGTGCGGAGTACACTTAATAATGTAGATGATGCATATGAGGTAGTACATACAAGCGAATTACTTATCAATAATGGATTAGACACAGAAGCTGTTTCTTATGCTGTGCAATATGGCGATGACTTTGTAGAGACTCTTGATGAGATGCTCCAAAGCAACCCCAGACTGACTGAAGTGATAAATGCAGCTTCGGATAAGAAGAGCGCAATTTATTATCTAACTAGATATCGTGATACAGCTGTTGATGACTATCTTACGGCAGGAACGAATGGAATAAATGATCTTCTGAAAAACATTTCATCAATGCCAGCTGATATGTCAAATGTTTGGGCAATAGAAGATGAAACAATTCGTGGCATTTATCTTGAAAACTATGCTGCTGCTACTGAATACAAGCAATACTTTCATATTGGCTTAGAAAACAATGGCTATTGGGAAACAATTGATTTTCACGATAATAATATTCAAATCGTTAGCTTTAAAACCATCGACCCCCGATTACCATCGTACCAATCTGATGCAGCTCTTTTATCTAAGATCAGAGAATATGCCCATGATTTGTCGGTTTATCGTTTTTGGCACGGGCAAAATGAGTGTACTGAAAAACTATTGGATATTCGAGTCCCGACTGTTACCGAATCACGATTTGATGCTTTTGAAGCAGCAATCGAGAAAATGGAAAAGGAGTTCCATATAGTAATTGATATACGGGGGCTATTCTAATGAAGGAAAAAATGATTGTTTTTATGAGTTTCGATTGTAGCATTGATGTTTATGCACTTGAATGGCTGTTTACTACTCTGCTTGGAAATGCCGATCAGATAACATCAGAGTTCTCCAATAAGAACAAGAAACTTCATGAATGTCTAGTAGAGAATGAAAAACAAATGTCACAAGGGATAAGGATTTATGAGTCTTATTATTCAAAAGAGACCAATGATAAAATTGCTTTATGTTATGATGAGTACAGTAAAGCCGTAAGATTGATTGTTACCGTAGGATATAATCAAGATATCGAAAAAGCAATTGATATTTTTTCTGAAAATAACTATATATATGCTGCATATCTTCAAAGCGAAATTGATTATCTGCGGAATAACTGTACTCGAATCAATGCTATGAAACGTGTTAGAGATGATGTAGACAGTTTAATAACCATTACTCTGCCCCAGGCACCTTTCGGTAAACGCATTGACATAACAAAGCTATCCGGCCATTTTGATGAATGTGGAAATATTGTTTTTGGTTCTAGCTTTAAAATGTGGTTTGGAATTGATTTCTTTCGGTTCATTCCACAGGAGGTATTGCAACGCTATTCGGAATGCTGTACGACTGAAATTCTGAAAAATGGAACTATAAAAATCCAACTATACGAGAATACTATAGATTATCAAAGCGAATTGGCTAACAACCGAAAATGGGAATTTCGAAAATTTACACACATGGATAAGGTAGTTGAAGATTGGAGGTTTGAGTATAAATCTATAGCCGCAGCGGATCATTCCAGTGCGAATATGGAAATCCTGACTGGTGTTTTTCCTCATGGTGGTGTTCGTCAAGTGCGAATGTATTTGGATAAAGACGGTAAGAACACTGCAAAGAAGAATGCAGCGAAATATGTCTATAAGGAATATGATTCTTCCGGTAAAGTGATTGCTGAAGGTGAGTGCGATACGGAAAGCGATTGAAAGAGTGTAAGCGTCAGAATATGCTATCAAAGAAACAGACTCACCTCGAAGGTTAATGTCATTAAGCTAACAATAACTGGAAAGAAAACAGGAGTATGTTCAAGAGACAGCGGCATACTCCTGTTCAATTTAGGATTAGAAAGGCACGACAAACAGACAGACCAAAAGATCTGCCTATATAGGTATTGA
>JAEEGL016905295.1_pt1 | contig 15825 bp, 9 predicted proteins | sample 9134231 | NCBI WGS metagenome assembly JAEEGL01 (sample SAMN16246548, study PRJNA631951) | gut metagenome | biome: gut microbiome; feature: rumen; material: fiber-attached | host: Bos | place: Iran: Karaj | collected 2018-10
GGCACTCCGTTTGTCTGCGCATAGCCTCCTGATCGCCTTTTTTCCGCTGCCTCCTTAAGCTTCGATGCCAGTTCTTTCTCATCGGGTTCCATGGTCGGCGTCCTGTCTTCCCGGATGATCTCGTCAACCGCATCATCCACGTCCAGCGCGTTCTTGGATGATACCAGCATCTCCATCAGCTTGTGCATCATGGTACCGAGCAGCGCGGCAAACCCGTGTTTGTCCGTACCGCTTCCGGACGCTTTTTCCGCATCTGCATCGACACCCGCGCTCACTGTCTCTGCCGGAAGGATCCCTGTCTCTTCCGACATCTTGGATGTCAGCGGCAGATGGCTTGGTGTGCGTTCGGAATAGGTTGCTTCTTCCCTGCTGCGGTCATTCAATACACAGGTTGCCCCGGCGTCTTCATAGAGCGCAGCCGAATCCGCCGTCTGTCTGCGTATGGGCATTCTTTCCGCAGGTTCGACTGTTGCCTGAAAGAAATCGGGGAGATCTTTTTCCATGATCGGTTTCCAGGCCGAATCACGACTTTCCTTTCCGTATGGATAATATACATAGTCGCAAAGAATCAACGCATTTCTGGCGCGTGTACTGGCAACATAGATCTTCCTGCTGTTTTCTGCTTCGCCTGCCCTCTCTTCCGCCGCTACCGCCTCGGGATAATCACCGGTTGCAAAATAATCACCCTTATAGTCCGGCTTCGGAAGTGAAAACAGATACCCCGTCGATCCTGTATCTCCGTGCTCGAACCGCGTGTTAGAGGAATTGAAAAGCTTTGGTGCACCGGCCAGTATGACAACCGGCGCCTCCAGCCCTTTGACCTTGTGAAGATTGGCCATATGCGCCGCATCCTTTTGGTCGCTCAGGCTTAAGCATCTTTCCTGATCGCTTTCCTTGTTCCGAAGCTGCGCGATATAGTCGGCGCCGTCTTTTACGGAAACGATACTCCCGGCCTTTTCGGCGTTTCTGAGCAATTCCAGAGTGTAATAAACTACTTCCAGTTTGTCCGCCTCAACGACCCGGTATACTTTGAAATCATCCAGGATCTTTTCAAACAGCGCCGCAGGAGAAAACCGCAGAGCCTCATAGTGCAGAATCTTCAGTTTTTCAATCTTCTCCGCAACCAGACAGGCGGTAGCATCTTTACAGGCTTTCATATCAAAAGAAGATTGAAGCGACACACTTCCCCCGTTTGCCCTGTAGGTTAAGATCTCCTCTTTGGCAAGACCGATCAGTTTTCCGGTAAGCGCCCCATAAAGTGCGATCCCGTCAAAGGGATCCGCAACGGCGGAATAGATCCGGTACACATCTAAGAGCGCTTCATTTTCACCAAACGGAACATCGCCCTCCACTTTGGTCGGGATCTCTTTTTCATCCAAAAATCTCATGATCGGCGCCAGCAGTTTCTTGTTGGTGGTAATGATCATGATATCGCCGTAACGGATCTTCCGCGGCACTTCATCATCCGCTCCCCTGATCAGAAATTCGTCCCGGTCAACGAGCCTGTCGATGATGTTTGCGATCTGCACGGGATCCGTCTGATCGCGGTGGCTTGCGTCATTGGATGCATCATAGGATGTATAAGTAAAAATTCCACGGAACTCATCTGCTCTTTCGGCGGGAAGCGGGATCTCTTCATACTTGCTCTGGTCCTGTGTTTCCACCGGAAGCAGCTTTGTAAATACGCGGTTATAATACTCACACAGCATCTTTTCGGAGCGGAAGTTTCTGGACAGCGAAAGGATCGCTCCGCCGTTTTGCTCAAACAGTTTTTTTATCTTCAGGAACGAGGTAACATCCGCGCTTCGGAACCGGTAGATGGACTGCTTCGGATCGCCCACGATAAAAAGCGAGCCGTCTTTAGGCACACAGGCGCTCCACTTTGATACGGGGTTTTTTGCGCACAGGTAAAAGAAGATCTCTGCCTGCAAGGGGTCGGTATCCTGAAATTCATCGATCAGAAAATAACTGTGGCGTTCGTAAATGTGAGCGATCAGGCTGCCGTTTCCCTCGGCATCCCGTTTCAGCATGTTGCGAAGATAATACAGGTAATCGAAATAGGTCATATTGCCCTTATCCCGCATTGCGCTTTCAAGGCATGGCACGCAGGCGCGCAAAAACTCCATGGTGGCTACGTACTGAATTTTACCGAGTCTCGCATAAACGCCGTCATCCTGCGCGATCTGAATATCGTACGATTTGTCTCTTGCACGGCCTTTGGCAAACAGCCCCGCAAGAGAGGCTCCGTAAGTATTGATCGCATCGGGCAGGACACGTACACCCGAAAGAATTCTCAGATGATATACGACGTTGGAAAGAGAAGTACTCCATTTTTTTGAAAGGATACTGTAAATCTCCCTGATCATCGCCTTTGCAGCCTTGCTGGCACCGTTTGATTCGGAAATGATCTCCGGATGCTCTACCATACAGTTTACGGCATTGATGATCTCCTGCCGCTGTGCGGCAAAAGTAGTGTCAATATCGATCAAACCGGCAGACGGAAACAGGAACTCCACATTCCGGTGTTTCATAAAGATCGTTGCGCCTTTCGCAAATACCTCTTCCGCATTCCTGTGGCAGGCACGGAAAGGAACCGAAAGATCGCGCAGGTCCGGTCCGTATTCGCCGGCACAGATCTTGACGTATTGCTGCTTGTAAAAGGATTGCGCCTCCTCATCAGAGATCAGATTCGCATCGGAGGGAATGCGTGCTTCCGACGGATGCTCCGACAGGACCATTTTGCAGAACGCATCGATCGTCCCCATAAAACACAGATCGAAATTACGAAGCGCTTCGGCGCAGAGGGCGCGGCTCTCATCCGTAGGCGCGGGGAGCTGTCCCGCATGTCCACTGTCTTTCCAGACATAGGCCGGATTGCTTCTTTCGATCAGAAGTTTCTGGAATCTTTCATAAAACTCATTGGCGGCGGCTTTCGTAAAAGTAATGGCGCAGATCTGATCGATCGGCTTTCCCGCTTCCACCATGGCAACCATACGGCTGACGAGCATGGTAGTCTTCCCGGAGCCGGCTCCCGCTTCAACGAAGAAATTGTGATCCATATCGGTAACGATCGTGTCGCGGGATATGGAATCGAAATCTTGATTTGCCGTATTACACATTTCCGTTTCCCCCCTCCTCGTTTTTTCCGCAGATCAGGCCGAATTTGCAATATTTGCAGGCCTCCGGATTGTCAGCTACCGGAAAATCGGCCGCTTCCAAATGCTGTCTGAATTCGTTAAGTTTTTGTAAAAGCTGCTCTTTCATCTCATCATCATATTTGCAGCTTACCGTCTCTCCACGACGGATATAACGGAATTCCCCGCCGGAAACACGGGATCCGCTCAGTTCCATGAGATAGGCGTAGATCACGATCTGCATACAGGAATCAATGTCATCCTGAATGTGAGTAACGGTGCTTCCGCTTTTAAAATCGACGACCAGACAGGTTCCGTCATCAAGTTTCTCCACGCGGTCCAGGATTCCTTTGATCTTCACTCCGCTTTCATGTTCACCGCTCAGTTCGTGTTCCACGAAGAGCACATCTCTGTGGGGATCCATGTCATAAGCAGTCCCCATCATATCCAGAAACTGAATTTTTTCCGCTTCCACATTCTGTTCGATCAGGGGCGGATGCGACTTGATGAACCGGTCAAACGCCTCTTCGGAGAGTGTCAGGAACGCCTCTTTGCCGATCTTGGAATTGGCAAGTTCTTCCATGAGGGCATGTGCAAGGATCCCCCCTTGTTTGGCGTCGATCATCTCAAAGGGCTTGTCCTCTTCCGGTTCCGGCAGGCCAAGGATGCGGCTAAGCATAAAGGCACGCGGACAGTTGAAATAATTATGCAGCGTGGAAGGAGAATAGTGATCATTAAGATTCCAGTGCACACTGACGGGATTCCGCGGCGCATCCGGCGGGTTTAACAGGATCTTTTCTCCCTTATTGTATGCTTCCCCGACCTTTCTTGTGACCGAAATAGCCGGCGCAAAATAGTCGACTTTGCTGATATTTTTCTCCATATCCTGCACGGTAGTGTTCTGACCGTGTTCTTTGCAGTAGAGTTCATAGATCAGGGAGGATGCATTGTCCCTTTTCAGTTCCGATACATTCATTCCGGAATACGACACACAAACCGTTGTCTTTAGTGCGCAGGCAAGGTCTGCAAGATCAAACAGGGTATCCCGCTTTCTTTTGATCCGTCCGGCAGACGTCATATACTCCGCCTCTTTCCCGAATTCCTTCAGATCCGTATCAAGGAGCAGGTAGTTTTCTCTCGGGGAACCGGGATAATTCGTTGCAGATAACCCGGCGATATACAGATGCTCCCTGAGGGCATGGGCCGCGCCTTCGATCCCTGTCACAAACAGTTTTCCTTCTTCACTCCTTGCGTTTGCAACACCAAGTCTCAGGACGTTCATGAGCATGTCTTCCGTTGCCTGTTCAAGGCCGGCTTTACGGATAACGCTCAGTTCGTCATAGATCACGCCTGCTGCCGCAAGGTCCAGCATCATTAACAGCTGCTGCGCATTGGTGGCGGAGCCTTTTCGTATGTAGGAATACTTATAGATAAATTCCTCCGCAGGCAGCGCCAGTTCTTTGGCCAGCACCTCCAGATACGGGAGAGCTGCTTTCTTTTGCCGGATCGTTTTGACGGCACGTGCATCATTTGGATCTGTCCGCGCTTCCTCTTCCGCCAACGCCTGCTTCAGATCATCGAGACGTTTCCGGTTTACCGCTTCCTGATTCGTCAGCCGCAAAGCGGAGTACATTTCCACGTATACACCGTAATGAAAATCCGCACCGGGTTTAGGATACTGTTCCTTCAGTTTCTTCCCGTCAAAAGCTTCGCTGCAGAGCATGGATGAGATCGCATAAGAGCCGAAAAAGCCGCTTGTCATCCATTGATAGTAGAGAACAAGCAGCTTTGCAGGATTGGAATTGATAATGGGAATGCCGCATCCGAATGTGATGGGCATATCATACAAAAGCGCATAATCAAAGAACAACTGGCCGTATGTAGCCGTATCCGTTACCGCAACGGTACATTTGTCCAAATTCTTCGAAACATAGATATCCGCCAGTATGGTTTCCACTTCATTGGGCGCACCATAACAGTTTTTGTAACTGTCGATCCTGACCGTTTCCTTCGTGACACCGAAGAGGTCAGCAAGGTCGCCCTCTTTTGCTCTCTTTCCGGAGAGTTTATCAAGAAGCGCCTTTTCAAGAGGACTTAACGGATATTGTTTCAGGAAGAAAAAATCAGCATCGATCTCATCTGCATCGGTGATCGCTTTGCGGATCAGCGATATGGAATCGATCAGGTTTTCGTCCGATAAGTTCTTTCTGAACTTCCTGTAAACGGACAAAAGCGCCTTATTCTTCTCTGCAAACGCCCCCTTTTGCAGAGTCTTTTCGATCCGCTCCTCTTCGTTACCATCGGGCACAAGGCTCCTCATCCGCCGGATCACGCCTGCGATCTCCTTGATATCGGAATAGGTCGGCTTTACAAAATAAGTTTCTGCTTTTACCGCTTTGGCCACCAGCGCCGTTTCTTCACGCACGCTCACGAAATCTTCCCTGACCGGAATGCCTGAGCGCATCAGCGCAATACGGGCCAGTTCTCCCGCACCGACGATCCTCAAGTTGAAACAGTTCACGCCATGCATCGCAAGGTTTTGGGGCAGTTCGCTCGCGTTTACTCCCGGCGCTAAAATGATCCGTTCTCTCATTGGTTACCCCCTGCCGTTCTGTCAGTCTCTCATACAGCCTTTCCCACAAACAGTGCTCTGTACTCGCCGGGGGCCATGCCTTTTTCCTCGCGAAAAACACGGTTGAAACTCGGAATACTCTGGAATCCCGAAAGCATTGCGATCTCCGTGAGGGTCCTGCCCTCTTCCGTCAGCAGTTCGGAAGCCTTTTCCAACCGGATCGTGTTCAGCCACTTGCTGTAATTCATACCTGTAACGTTCTTGAAGATCCTGGAAAAATAGTCCCTGCTGATCCCGGCCATCGCGGCCATGGCACCCTGCGAGAGATCGTCCGCCGTCAGATTGTTTTTGATGTAGTCGGTCACCGTGATCATGCGTCTCATGACATCATCGGTGTAACCGTACCGGTCTTCTTCATCCAATTCCGGTGCCAGTTCCTTGCGGTAATCGAGCAGCGTCAGCATAAATTCCATAAGAAGCATACAGCAGCGGATCTCTTTATCCTCTCTTTCCGAGAAAAAGATCTCCTTCATCCGCATTGTGATCCCCTTCAGTTTCGCCGCCAGTTCCGGATGCGCCTGCACACAGATGATATGCAGATTGCGGTACATGTGCATGATCCTTCGAAGGTCAAACAACGAATTGATAAAAGCACTCGAAAACTGAATGACCAGGGATTCCTCCCTGTCCGCATCCACGATCGAATGCATCTCCATCGGCCACACGATCACAAGATCATCCGGCACAAGTTCATACCGGTTCCTGCCGACAGAATAAATATTCGTTTTTCCGGGACCGACGAGCAGTATCTCACCATAGGAATGCCAGTGTGTCTGGTAGCTTCTTTCCTTATATCCGGTGGACATGTGAAATGCGCTCACGCGGTCAAAATCATATACTTCGTATGTGCTGTAATCCATACTATCAGTATCCTATCTGATCAAGGATTACGTCAAGTACTTTAGCGTTTCTGATCGAAAAGTCTGCTGTAACGTGCGGTGCTTCGCCGTTTTCAATGCAACGGCAAAACTGTTCGACCTCAAGCCTGTAATTCTGCGGAGCCGTCACCTTCCGCTCCACCCTTTCATCTTCGGTCAGGATCGTATAGCTGAGTTCGCCGGCCTGATTATATTCCACCTCGGAACCGATGACACCTTTGGAACCATGAACATACAGTCTGTCCTTCCTTGCGTCAGTTCCCGGCGGAAAGATCATTCCCACGGTAAAAGCGGCTCTTGCGCCGTTTTCAAACCGCATGAGTGCGGATGTAAAGATATCGGCACCCTCGTCGTTGAACTCGGCGTCTGCCAGAACATAGGCCGGTTCGGAATCCATAAGGGATAAGATCATAGTCGTGCAGTAACAGCCAAGATCGTACAAAGCGCCGCCACCCGTTTCCTTGTGGATCCGGATATCCTCAATATATCCCTGCGTGAGAAAAGCCGTTTCGATATAATCCACATCTCCGATGATGCCGCTTTTTACGTCTTCCTTAAGCGCTGCCACATACGGGCTGTGCAGATATGCAAATGCTTCCATCAGAAAACGGTTACATGCCTTTGCCACGGTATACATTTCTTTGGCATCTTCAGCGCTCAGCGCCAGCGGTTTCTCGCAAAGCACATGCTTGCCGGCTTCCAATGCCCTGATCACCCATTCCTTATGCAGGTGGTTCGGGAGCGGGATATATACCGCCTCTACCTCCGGATCTTCAAGCAATTTTTCATATCCGGCATATGCTTTTACAAATCCGAATTCCTCCTTAAAACGGTCCGCCTTTGCCTGATCCCTTCCCGCAACAGCATACAGTTCACAATTATCCGCTTCTTTCATGCCGGGGATCGTACATCCTCTCGCGATATTTGCGGTCCCCAAAACGCCCCATTTTACTGCCATTTCTTTTTCCTCCACTTTTCCCTACACGCTTGCGCGGTAAATGGCAAGCATCGCTTCCTCGTTCAGCACCTTGGCGGAACCCATCTCTCCGCCAACGCCGATCGCGCATTTGCGCGCCATCATCTTCAGTTCCTCTTCCGTAGCTTTCACACCCAGCTCGCGAAGATTTGTCGGCATATGGATGCTCCTGTAGAAATCCTCCATGGCTTCGATCCCGCAAAGCGCGATCTCTTCATCGCTTCCGACATCATCCACATCCATGACATTGAGCGCGAACTTTTTGAACCGCGGAAGACAGTTTTTGTAAACATATCTTGCCCAGCTGCCCCAGATGGCCGCAAGCCCGGCGCCGTGCGCCACATCATAAAGGCCGCCGATTTCATGCTCCAGTTTGTGCGTCATCCAGTCTCCGCCGTCATTTCCGCATCCCGTCAGGCCGTTATGCGCCAGACTGCCGGCCCACATGACTTCTGCCCTCGCCTCATAGTTCTTCGGATCATCACGCAGGATCAGCGCATTCTTTTTCACGGTGCGAAGAAGTCCTTCCGCGAGCGCGTCCGTGATCTCCATGTTTCCGCCGTTGGTGAAATACCGTTCCATCGTATGCATCATAATATCCGTGCATCCGCAGGCAGTCTGATAATCCGGCAGCGTCATTGTCAGTTCCGGATTCATGATCGCGAATTTCGGACGGCTGTAGTCGCTGTTGTATCCTCTCTTCACCAGTCCTTCTTCTTTCGTGATCACGGAAGAATCGCTCATCTCGCTGCCCGTTGCGGCGATCGTTAAGATCACACCGAGAGGAAGGCAGCCTTTGGCCTGTCTTTTATAATCGTAAAAATCCCAGACATCTCCTTCGTTGACGACACCGTAACCGATGGCTTTGGCCGAATCAATGGCGCTGCCGCCGCCCACGCCAAGTAAAAAGTCCACATTTTCTTTTTTGCAGAGTTCAATCCCCTCATACACAAGTCCAAGATGCGGATTCGGAACCGCACCGCCAAGCGTTACATAGGGAATACCGGCCGCATCAAGACTGCTCTTTACACGGTCAAGAAGACCGGAACGCACAACACTTCCGCCGCCGTAATGGATCAGGACCTTTGTACCGCCGAATTCACGGACCAGATCGGCGACCTGTGTCTCCGTGTTTTTCCCGAATACAACTTTTGTTGGGGTAAAATAGCGAAAATCAAACATAGGATACTCCTTTCAAAACCGTTGATCAGCAATTGTGTATATCTTACGGCATCGCGACAGATCTTTCTTCTTAATTCTTGTTATTTCATGCCTCACTTTTTGCAACAAAAAATGAACAGCGGCATGTCAAATCATGAGATGTATGCCGGATATCTCAATTATATAATCATCAAATGTCAGATGGGATTCTTTTGATTTTTCCGGAGAGAATATGAAAAGCAACATTACGGACATGACATCGGGTTCCCCCGCAAAACACATCCTGCTGTTTGCACTGCCGGCGCTGATCGGTAATGTATTTCAACAGGTCTATAATCTTGCGGATTCCGTGATCGTCGGCAGATTCCTTGGATCCGACGCGCTTGCGGCTGTCGGCACAACCGCATCCATCACCTTCTTTTTCTTTGCCCTCTGCAATGGCATCGGAAGCGGCGGCGGGATCGTGACTTCCCAATACTATGGTGCAAAAGATGACCGGAACGTAAAGAAATGCATTGTAAACACGGGACTGATCATGCTCATCGTTCCCGTATTCTTCGGTCTGGCCGGCTTTGCCCTTGCGCCCGCGCTCTTAAAACTGCTCAATACCCCCGCGCTGATCCTCTCTGATGCCGTGCTCTATGTCCGCTACATGTGCGTCGGTCTTCTGTTTGTCTCCTTGTACAATTACCTTTCCGCGATGCTGAAAGCGCTTGGTGACTCCAAAACACCCTTGTATTTTCTGATCATCTCCACGATCATCAACGTGATCCTCGATATCCTTTTCGTTGTTGTCATTCCGCTCGGCGTCAAGGGTGCCGCGCTCGCGACCGTGGTCTCCCAGTTCATCTCCGCCCTGCTTTGCGGGATTCACGCATACAGGACCAATCCGTACTTTAAGATCACACGCAAAGATATGTCCGTGACCCTCAAAATGACTTATCAGATCGTCCGGATCGGCGTTCCGCTGTCCGTACAGTTCTCACTGATCGCGATATCGACCATGGCGATACAAAGGGTTGTGAACTCCTTCGGAACAACCGTTGTTGCGGCCTTTACCGCCACCAACCGGATCGAACAGCTGATCCACCAGCCGTATATTTCACTAAACGCCTCCATTGCGACATTCAGCGGTCAGAACTACGGCGCAAAAAGAAATGACCGCGTTTTTGCAGGCTACAAAAACGGGGTCATCATCATGGCTTCTTTCACAGCGTTTCTGATACTGATCATGCAGTTGTTCGGAAGACCCATCTCCGGTCTGTTCGTTACCGACCAGGCGGTAATAGAGCTCTCGGCAAAAGGGCTTAAGATCACGAGTCTTTTCTATCCGGCGCTCGGTATGATCTATGTGATCCGTGGCGTGCTCACAGGGATCGGGGACGCATTCTTTTCCCTCATCAACGGTCTCGTGGAAGTCATCGGCCGGTTCACGGTGCCTCTTCTTCTGACGTCTTACCTGGGCTTCGGGGAAGCCGGGATCTGGCTGGCCACCGGTATTGTCTGGTTCTTAAGCGGTCTGACGTCCTGGTTCCGTTATGTCTCTTTCACGAGTTCCCCTGTGTTCTCCGTCAGTTCATCACGCAGCTGATCGTATTACCGGCTGTCTTAATCGGTATGGATCAGGGCAAAAGCATACCCTTCAATATTGATATTTGCGGTAAGTATGACAGGGTTTTGGTCCGTATCCGGGAATAATACCGCCTTCCCGCCTTTATCAAGTCCCATGACGGCAAATTTCCTGCCTTCTTTTTGCAGATCGCGCGGGATCATGATATGCAGGGTTCCGCTCTTTGAGGAATGATCGGTCTTGCCGCCGATGGCAATGTTGAACGTATACGCTTCGTGCCATCCTGCAGGATAAGAAGCTGCAAATACAGCCTGCGCAGCAGGACCCTGTTTCATTTTTCCCATGGCAGCACCGGGTTGCGGCTGTCCGTTGATCAGGAACGATCCCTCAACGGTATCCGGATTAGAGGCCGCCGGCTTTCCGGCCGATCCGTTCTCTTCATCCGCAGCATCCCCGCCGTCTTCCTCCGGATCGGATGCGGCATGTTCCGTACAGGTAACGGCAATTCCCACATATGTATCGATGCCGTCCATATTGGCAGAAAAAGAGGCATTATGAAATGCTTTTACAACCAGCACTCTTTTGTGTGCAGCATCATTTAGGAGGCTCGCCGGAAGAGCGTTGATCTGCTGTAGTCTGCGCGACTCTCCGGATTCGGCATAAAAGAGGCTCTCAATCTCCGAATAAGTGATGCAGGCAGCGCCCGTATTCAGCTTTACGCCTTCACGTTTTACGGAATGATCACCGTAAGTAAATGTAAGGTCGTAAAGCGTCTGTGCATTCGACCGGACACTGAGGAGCGGACAAAATCCGGCAACCAGTGCTGTCGTCAGTAAAAGCACGACCATCTTCTTTACAGATCCTCTTCTCATTTTCAACATAAATGCCTCCTTATAAACCGCTGATAAATATTTCGATCCCGATGCCGATCAGGATGATCCCTCCCAGGATCGATGCCTTGCCGGCAAGTTTCGTTCCGAAGGTTTTCCCTAACTTTAATCCCAGAAAGCAGATCATATATGTCACCGCCCCGATGATCGCGGCCGAAACAAGCGCCATAAGAAAATCGTATTCCGCGATGGTAAAGCCCACGGAAAGCGCATCGATCGATGTGGCCAGACCCTGAACGAGCAGCGCCGCCATGCCGACCTTTGTTTCTTCGGCTTCCTCTCCCCTGTTTCTGATCCCTTCCCATAACATTTTTCCGCCTATATACAACAGAAGGATCAGCGCGATCCACGGGATCCATTTTTCAAAAGATTGAAACTGCTGAACGATGGTATGGACACAGGTCCATCCGATCAGCGGCATCAGGAACTGAAACAGGGAGAATACACCGGCAATTCCCGCCGTCTTTTTTGCATGCATCTGTGGTTCATTCAACCCGTTGGCAAGGGATACGGAAAACGCATCCATGGCAAGGCCCGTTCCGAGAAGGATACTGTTTAATACAAACAAGAGATTCTGGTCCATTTCCTTCTCCCGTTAATCACGATACTTTTCAGCCATCATATCGATATCTTTCCGAAGCCGGTCACGGATTGATTTAGGCTCTATTACTTCAAAATAAGTACCGTATTGCAGCGCCCAATAATGAATGGCATATTCGCTGCATACAACTCTGGCTATGATCTCATCGCTGTTCTCGCTCAGGATCCTGACGTCTTTGCCAAACCAGTCAACAAGGATGTCGATGGAACTCCTGGCACATTTGAGTTTGACCGGGATGCTCTCTCCGCAGAACAGATAAATGTGCTCCGCCATATGCTTCGGAAGGTTCAGCCCGTTCTCCAGGCCTTTCACCTGCTTCATGGGCTTGACCTTATCCGGAAGCGTTTCCACATCCCGGATCTTGTCGATCCGGTAATAGGAGATGTCATCAAACCGGTCAAGATTCCCCAGCAGATAATAATGACCGTTTGAAGCGATCATCTGATACGGATTGACAACATACTCTTTTCCTCTGTCATGAAGTTTAAAGTCCGCTCCGTAACTTGTGTATCTGAATTTCACTTTCTTCTTCGAATCAATGGCATCATTCAATGCACCCACCGTATACATGACCTGTTTATTATCTGTTCTGGAAAGGTACGACGAAGAAGCGACGTGCGATACCTTCGCCTCAAAAAACTTACTCCCGAGATTCTTGAGTTTATCGATCAGCCGCTTTGACTGCGTTCCGGTAATGTTCTTGGAAAACAGCACCGAGTCGATCAGCATCCGAAGTTCCGCATCATCGAATTCGCGGCCTATCAGCGCATATCCGTTCTTCATGTCAATATCATAATCCATTTCGCATAACGCTTCCACATTGGCCTTAACGGATCTTCTGTCACAATCCATACCGTATTCACTTTTCAGCAGTTTTATGATCTCCTGCTGTGTCAGATGATGATCCTCATCGGAATACTTCTTCAGTATGTTAAGGATCATCATAATGAGCATTTTCTTGGTCCCTGTTCCGTACATCCATCCAATCCTTTCCTGCTTTTTAAGTTAATCGTTGACCACCATGGGAACGATCTCATTGACCATTCCGTCATCTGCGATAGAGATCTTCGCCCTTGCGATCGGATGCCACCCGTATTCATTTTCCGAAAAATAATCATAGAATTCGCTGACATCGCTGTAACTGTTTTTTCCGGTATATACATCCGCAAAAGGAATCAGCCGCTCGGTTTCCATATCGCTTGCAGGTATTGCAAAAACCGCGTCTTTGGCTATGCGGATCGTTTGGATCCGGTCCGATATCCCGTTAAGATCCAGACCCGCAGCATACCACGCGCAATCCAGTTTTTCATCAAACGGCAGCCCGGGGGCATCATAATAGTCCCCGTCCCCGATGCATAGAGCCCAGAAACACGAATCGATCGGAACATCCCTGGTCTGTTTATTTACGTACCGGTCATAGTAATGCGGCCGCTCCGGCTCCGCGAAGGGTCCGTAGAGGAAATAGTATTCTTCACTCTCCCATGTGTTTTTACCGTCTATGGATAACACCGGGATCGCTTTCCTGCTTCCTGTGCTTTTGATCCCTTCAAATCCGTTCAGGAAGCTCTTGTTGTATCCCACTTCTTCAGCCTCGCCGAGTTTCAGCGTATGCCCGTAGATCTCTACCGTCTGTCCCGCCAGTTCGTCTTCGCCGTCACTTCCATTGGCTTTCCCGGCCGTGATCAGCACGTTGGGCGAGCGGATATATCCCCTGACTTCATAATACTCACCTTCGTCTTTCCAGGATGATTCTTCCATGTAGCCGTTCTTCATTTCGGCCACTTCAAATTGGAAGCCGCTGTAATTCTGTAAATACTGCTCTGCGCCGTACCTGTTATTGATCTCCCTTCCAAGATTTTCCGTAGGATTGTCCTCGCCAAGATCTAAAGACAGGCCTTCGTAAGTGCACTTATCAACGCCTTCGATGGTTAAGTCCCTTTTCATTTCAAAATGAAACGTATCATGTATGGGAGCTTTGTCCTTATCAAGGATCATGATTTCAAATTTGCTTCCTTCATCCAGAATTCCCAACAGACTCGTAACCGTTTTGACGAGTTTTGCCTCATCATCGTCATCACCCACCATGATCTTGAACATCGGCGCTGTCAGTTCCACTTCCGAACAAAGGATGATGTCATTTGCGCCCGCGCGCGGAATGGCTTTGGCACTGATGCTGGCGCCTCCCGCGCCCTCAATATCAATGATGCTTCCGGGCCCCAAACCGGGCACCAGTTCCACGACGCCCCACAGTTCCCCGCTTACTTCTGCGGTGATTTTAAAATTTTCTATTTTTATCCCGGCACCGTCACTTCTGACCCCCTTGTTTTTTTCATACAGGAATCCGAAGTTCGCCGGAATATCCACGCTCAGGCTTATCTGTCCTTTTGCATTCACCGTGATGTATAATCCGAGGCTGAGCGTAAACGGCCCGATCGCGGCAACCGGCTGCGGTTCCAGGATCCGGAATTTTTTGGATACTCCGCCCAGTTTTACGTCTCCGCTGACTGTCGATCTTTCCGAAAGCGCCACATCAAGATAGTGCAGATCACCGGTTTCGTAATCTGCCTGGTATTTCATTTTTAATTCGTCTATGTGCAGTTTCAGCGTTGTATCCTTGGACAGTACCTCTGATCGCATTGGGATCTGCTTGTTTGCCCTTATTTTAAGGTCTTTGCAGTAAGTGGATATTTTCAGATGATCGGGTGCAACCGTTACCGAAATATCAAAATTATTAAAGCCCGCTTCCCCTGCCTTGTATTTCAGCGGGGCCATTTCATATGTGCGGTTTGTCGCGGCCGGCTCGAACACATCATATTCGATCGAATCCCAGTCACCGCCTTTGAGAAAATCCTCAAACGTAATATCGCGGACATCTGCTACCTGTGCTTCCTCAAGCACTTGTGCCGGATCGACATCCGTAAGGTTCGCCGTTTTGTCGGCATTCATGCCGGTGATCCTTTTCCATGTCTGCCCGCCCCATTCATTACGGAGCAGGATGATATCCCCTTCATTCAGGTTTTCGTTTTCGACAGAAACACTGTTTTCCCCTTCTTTCAGGACCAGTCTGTCCGTAAGATCAACCACGCCCTCTTTATACACGACATGTTCGTATCCCTGTTTTGTATCCGCTTTATATTGGAAATCCCTTGCTTTTTCAAGCAGGTCATCACACTCTGCCCTTGTAAGTTTGCGGTCATCGTTCTCATCATCCAGCAGCCCTTCGTCGAATGCAAGTTTCAGTAATGCATCCTCGTCAAGGTCTCCGGTCTTCTCGAGATATACCTTCACTTTATTGATCCCGATGGCCTTAAGCAGCGTAACGGCAGCATACCCTGCATCTACCGGTTTGTCACCTTCAAATTTCTTCTCTTCAACGATCTTCCATTGTCCGATCGCCTGTACATACGGATCGTATTCAGACGATGGTTTCACATCCGAAAAATAACGCTCCTTTGCATTTGCTTCAAGGCTGAACTCTTCAGACAGGATCTTTGCCCACTCATATCTGCTCACCCCGTCCTTATTGGCTTCTCTTCCTGCAAATATCGCCAGCAGGACAGCAGCGGTAATGATCGCAAGCGCGGATAAAACTATGATCAGCAGATAACGCCCCTTCATTTTACGCACATACCCCTTTCGCCATTATTTTGCCATATTATACATCATCTCATAAAATCCCGGTATCAGAGATGTTGCCAGAACCCACGACACGGTCATCAGATCGATCAGCGCATGCCCGACCATGACCGGAACCGGATTTCTTTTCTTCCGGTAATACAGACACAGGATGACCGTCAGAGGAAGAAATGACAGGAACCGGTACAGGATGTATTTTCCGTCAAACAACGTGGGGATGAAACAATGCTGCAGAGCATAAAAGAACGCGGGAATGATGACCCGCATGGTCTGATTCTCTATCATGTTCACACCACAGCCCAGATACAGACCATCCTCTGCCAGCGCTGTTGTTACGGGAAGAAGGA
>JAEEGL012049631.1_pt1 | contig 15823 bp, 15 predicted proteins | sample 9134231 | NCBI WGS metagenome assembly JAEEGL01 (sample SAMN16246548, study PRJNA631951) | gut metagenome | biome: gut microbiome; feature: rumen; material: fiber-attached | host: Bos | place: Iran: Karaj | collected 2018-10
AATGAAGTAAAGATAACTTCAATACCTATCAACCTCATCGGACTTGGTGCAAGAGATATTTTCCTGGAGTTTGCCGAATACCTTTCAAATGGTATTACCGGTCTTACAGAAGATATCTTTGTAAGAAAACTTGCCACCATGGGCTGTAAAGCAGCCATTAAGGGAAATCAGGAGATATCAAGAAGTGAAGCCGAAACTCTTATAGAGAAGCTTCTGACCCTTGATAATCCATATACCTGCCCACATGGACGTCCGACTATTATCAGAATATCTAAGGAGGAGCTTGAGAGGAAATTCAAGCGAATTGTTGAATGAGTAATCGTCCTCTTATTATACTTACCGGTCCTACAGCTGCCGGTAAAACGGACATTTCAATAAGAATTGCAGAAAAACTTGGCGGAGAGATAATCTCCGCCGATTCTATGCAGGTGTATCGAAGAATGGATATAGGTACTGCCAAGATCCGTAAGGAAGAGATGAATGGTATCCCTCATCACCTTATCGATGTTCTTGAACCTACAGAACCTTTCAATGTTTCTGTATTTAAAGAACTTGCATTACAGGCCGCAGATGATATATACTCCCGTGGGAAGATTCCTATCATGGTCGGCGGAACCGGCTTCTATATTCAGGCACTTCTATATGATATCGATTTCTCCGAGGAGCATTCCGATGGATATAGAGAGTCAATGGAACAGATTGCAGCAGAGCCGGGAGGCCCTGATAAACTCTTTGAGGAACTCCGCTCTGTCGATCCGGCATCCTGTGAGATCATTCATAAGAACAATATTAAGAAGGTCATAAGAGCTCTTGAGTTCTATCATTATAACGGAACTCCTATATCTGAGCATAACTCTGTTCAGCGAGAGAAATCCTCGGCTTATGACTCAATGTATCTCGTTCTTACCATGGATAGGGAAAAGCTATACAGCCGTATAGAGAAGAGAGTAGATATCATGATGGAAAACGGACTTGTTGAAGAAGTCCGCGGACTTATGGATGAAGGCCTTGATGATACCTATATTTCCATGCAGGGGATTGGATATAAAGAAGTATATGAGTATCTTAAAGGTAAATGTACTCTTGAAGATGCAATATATAACATAAAGCAGAATACACGTCACTTTGCAAAACGCCAGCTCACCTGGTTCAGACGTGAAAAAGAAGTCATATGGATAGATAAAGATACCTTCTCATCTGATGAGGAGATAGCTGACCATATAGTAGATTTATGGAGGAATAAACATGCAGGAGAGTAACAAACTGCTTAAAGATTTTTATATTGAATCAGGAATTGATCCGGAGGTTTTTGATCTTTGCCAGAATATAGAAGAAAAACTTGCCGATCAGTTTGATGAGATAGACCGTGTTGCTGAATATAACCAGCTTAAGGTTCTTCGTGCAATGCAGAAAAACAGATTTGCTGAAGAACATCTCTATGGTACTACAGGTTACGGTTATAATGATTTGGGAAGAGACACCCTTGAGAAGATATATGCTGATGTATTCCATACAGAAGATGCCCTTGTAAGGCCTCAGATCACCTGTGGAACTCATGCACTTTATCTTGCATTATCAGGAAATCTCAGACCGGGAGATGAAATGCTCTCTATAGCAGGTAAGGTATATGATACTCTTCAGGGAGTTATAGGTGTAAGAGAAACTCCGGGTTCCCTTGCTGAGTTTGGAATCTCATATAGTCAGGTTGAACTTCTTCCTGATGGCGGCTGGGACTTCCCGGCTATCAAGGAAGCTCTGAAGAACGAGAAAATCCGTCTTGTGGAGATTCAGCGTTCAAAGGGTTATGATACAAGACCATCCCTTTCAGTTGAAGCAATCGGTGAAGCCATAAGCTTTGTTAAGAAGGAACGTCCTGACATAATAATCATGGTAGATAACTGCTACGGTGAATTTGTAGAAACTATAGAGCCATCTGATGTAGGTGCTGATATGATTGTCGGATCTCTTATCAAGAATCCTGGCGGCGGTCTTGCTCCGATCGGTGGATATATCTGTGGATCAGCTGAATGTATATCAAGATGTGCAGCAAGGCTTACAACTCCGGGACTTGAGAAGGAAGTTGGTGCATCTCTCGGTGTAACAAGAGAGTTCTCCCAGGGACTTTTCCTCTCACCTGTTGTAACTGCAGCAGCCCTTAAGGGTGCTGTACTTGCCGCTAATATATTTGAACATCTTGGTTTCGAAGCCATTCCTTCTTCAAAAGAGAAGAGAGTGGATATTATAGAATCTGTAATACTTAAGAAGTCTGAGCTTCTCTGTGCCTTCTGTGAAGGTATCCAGGAAGCCGCTCCTGTCGACAGTTATGTTAAGCCTGTTCCATGGGCTATGCCTGGATATGACAGCGATGTCATTATGGCTGCCGGTGCATTTGTATCAGGAGCTTCCATCGAGCTTTCAGCAGACGGTCCTCTTAAAGAGCCTTATGCTGTATATTTCCAGGGCGGCCTAACATATCCGCACGCTAAGGCAGGTATCATGAGAGCTGCTGATAAGGTTATCAAAGCTATGAAAGCAGAGTAAACCTTAATAAAATCTAAAAACACGTGATTTGACAATTGTGATATAATATATACCCGTTGTAATCAGCATAGCTTATTACAAACCACTTTATGATCACAATATGAATAGTTTAAGAATTAAGGATATGGCTGAAAGTGAGAAGCCCGTTGAAAAGCTTCTTACCTGTGGCGCCGAAGTTATGTCTGATGCAGAGCTTCTGGCCATCATACTCAGGACAGGCACCAGAGAACATAGTGCCATTGAACTGGCCCAGCTTATTCTTAACAGTAACCCTGTATATAAGGGACTTCCGGGTCTATGCTATACCAATCCGACTGAACTTATGAAGATAAGCGGTGTCGGCCGGACCAAAGCGAGTCAGATACTTGCTCTGACAGAGCTTTCCAAGAGGCTTTCCTCTGAAAGCTTTAAGAATTCGATCCAGCTGAACAGTTCAGAATCTGTTGCTTCTTACTTTATGGAGAAAACCAGATATCTGACAAGAGAAAGAGTATATGCACTCTTTATGTCTGCATCCAATGCGGTCATTAAGGAGATGCTGATATCTTCCGGCAGCATAGACAGATCCATAATTTCTGTCAGGGATCTTTTTTCGGAGGCACTGCGATGCGATGCCGTATCTATGATAATCCTCCATAATCATCCGTCAGGAAGCCCCGAGCCCAGTCTCGCAGATATTAATATATCGAAGAATATCAAGGAAGCAGGAGAGGTATTAGGTATCCGGCTCCTTGATCATATAATAACCGGAGACAGGGTTTATGTCAGTTTAAAGGAGCGCGAACTGCTTTGAAGTTCAATTGGAATAAGGATATCAGTCCTAAATATTTATATCTGGCACTATCAGTTATCTGCATAGTGCTTATTGTTGTGTCTGCCTTCAGTCCGGACAGCCTTCGTCCTGTTAAAACTCTGACAGGAAAACTCATCGTTCCTCTTCAGAAGGGCGTAAATAATATCGGAGAATACATAGATGATAAGCTTCAGGTATTCGGTGATATAAGAGAGCTTAAGAAGGAGAACGAAGAACTTAAGCAGCAGATCAGTGAATATCAGAAGGAGCTTAATCACAACCAGGCAGAGCTTACTGAGCTTACAGAACTCAGACACCTCTATGACCTGGATGCTCTCTATCCTGATTATAATAAGACCGCAGCCAGAGTTTTCTCTGTGTCCGGCTCAAAATGGTTTAATGAATTCTATATTGATAAAGGTCTCAATGATAACGTTTATGAGAACTGTAATGTACTCTGTGATAACGGACTCCTTGGAATAGTTACAGAGTCCTATGCTGACTATGCAAAGGTCAGAGCCATCATTGATGATCATTCCTATATCACAGGAGAGATCGGTGTTAACGGAACTATCTGTACCGTAGAAGGCAGCCTGTCCACTATGGAAAACGGGTACATCCTTGGTGTGGATATTGATAAGAACGCCAACATTTCTCAGGGTGACAGAGTCATAACCTCAAACGTTTCCGACAGATACTTATACGGAATCACCATAGGTTATGTTATTGATATTACTAATGATTCGAATAACCTTACGAAAACTGCCAAGATAGCACCATCCGTTGACTTCTCTGAGGTCAAGGACGTGTTTGTAATTTTAGACCGTAAGCAGGAAATATCGCACTAATGAGACGAGTTATTACTATATTCATTTTAATAATCATATCGTTTCTGTTTCAGACAACGATTCTTTCCTTCCATGATGCAGCAGGCTTTTCCCCAAATCTCCTGATGATCATAACCATGTCATTCGGCGTTATGAGAGGTAGACGAGAGGGAATGCTCACCGGTCTTGTATCGGGCTTTTTTATGGATGTCTTTTTTAATACCCTGTTAGGCCCATATATGCTGCTTTATATGACTATCGGATACATCAACGGCTTTTTCCATAAGAGTTTTATTCTGGAAAATGCACTTCTTCCTGTACTCATCATGTTTGCCGATGAGATTACATTTAACACTGTTGTATTCATAGCCACATATCTTGTGAGAAACAGGACGGATTATCTGTATTTCTTCGTGCATGTTATCATGCCTGAAACAGTAGCTACGATAATCTTTACAGTTATAATCTATAGAATTTACGTTAAGGTCAATAAATCTCTTAAAAAGAGGGTTAGTGAGAAAAGATGAAACTATTTAAGGATTTCCTTATAGCTGTTAAGGAAATTACATTAGAATATATAAAGAGCAGGATATTTCCGATCACGCTTCTTATCATCATTCTCTTTATTACATTGGTGAACAGGCTTTTCACTCTGCAGATAAAGCAGGGTAATCAGTATACAGAGACTATCGATGTACGTTCGGAGAAGACTCTTCAGGTCAGCTCCATTAGAGGAAATATATACGACGTGAACGGTAAGCTTCTCGCCTATAATGAGATGGCTTATACCCTTACTTACGGAAATGACAGTTCCATATCAGAAACAGCTAAACAGATGGGTATATCCGACAACGAGCTGAAAAACCGTATTATCAAGAATACACTCGATATTCTTCATAAGAACGGTGATGATATAGACCTGTCCTTTAACCTTAAGTACAGTAACGGAAAGTATTCCTACAGAGTTAAGGATAGTCAGCTGAAGCTATTTCTGAAGGATGTTTATTCAGTTAACTCCGTGGATGAGCTGACAGAAGAGCAGCTTAATTCCACACCGGATGAGACTGCCAAGTATCTCTATAACCTGTTTGGCATCAGTTCGGAGTATCCGCCTGAGGAGGCTTATCAGATACTTAACTGCAGATATAATCTCTGGATGAACCGTTTTAAACAGTACGTTCCTGTTGAGATAGCTCATAACATATCAGAGAGCAGCCGTGCTTCCATAGTAGAAGCCAAGGATATGCTGCTTGGTATGGATATCGTCGTTACATCTATCAGAAAATATAACGATGCAGAATATTTTGCCCATATCATCGGATATATCGGCAAGGCTTCACAGGAAGACATAGACAGGTTAAATGAGCTGGATACCGGTAATACCTACGACAGTGAAGACTATGTTGGAAAGTCCGGTGTTGAAAAGATATATGAAGCCCAGCTTCATGGTACAGACGGAACCCAGACTCTCTATGTAGATAACCTCGGAAAGGTTCTTGAGGTAAAGGATTCCACTCCGGCTCTTGCCGGAAATGACGTATATCTATCAATTGACGCTGATCTCCAGATGTACTGCTATGACATGCTGGAGCAGGAGATATCCAATATTCTCATAAGTCATCTTGTGGATGTAGCTTATGCTCCTGACTACAATGCCAATAAGGATATACCTATAACGGACGTATACGCAGCATTTTTCAATAATAATCAGCTCTCTCTGGAACATATGGCCGGACCTGATGCCACAGAGCTTGAAAGTTCGATATATTCAAACTTCCTGGTTCATCAGGAAGAAGCCCTTCAGCGTATGGAAGAGCTTTTGGGTGATAATAATGCTGCGCTTATAGATCTTTCACCCGAGTATAAAGACTATTGCGAATATGTATGTGAAATGCTCAGCGAAGATAAGATCTACGACTACGGTAAACTGGATCTTCATGCTCAGCAGTTTGTGGATTATACGAATGAAGCTTCAAGTCTTCAGGACTTCCTCAAATATTGTATCAGCGTTGAAGCTATAGATATCCGCTCCATAGAAGAAGCCGGAACCTATCATGACAATGATGATATTTACCAGATTCTGAAGGAATATATAATAGAACATCTGAAGGATAATTCGAATTTTAACAACCGTATCCTTACAAATATGATACGTCAGGGTGTTATCTCCGGATATGATGTTATAGACCTTATCTATGACCAGAGAATCCTTAACAGAGAAGGAGATATAGACTATGCCACACTTAAGAATGGTGGTATGAACAGCTATAACTTCTTCATTACAAAGCTTCGCAACAGCGAGATTACCCCAGGTATGCTTAATCTTGAGCCTTGCTCCGGAAGTATCGTTGTTACTGACGTTACCACAGGAGAGGTAAGAGCCCTTGTAAGCTACCCAAGCTATGATAATAACTATCTTACAAACCGTGTAGATTCTGATTATTATGCATCTCTGCTCAGTAATAATTCGAGTCCGCTCCTGAACCGAAGCTGTCAGATGCTTTCCGCACCGGGTTCAACATTTAAGATTGTTACAACCGTTGCCGGTGTTAACGAAGGTGTTCTCGGACTTGATGAGTTCATAGCCGATCAGGGTGTATTTGAGAAGGCTTATACCAAGCCTCAGTGCTGGATCCACAGAGATTACAATACCAACCATGGTGTAATCAGCATTCCTACAGCCATCGATGTATCCTGTAACTATTTCTTCTACGAAGTAGGATGGAGACTGGCTATGGGAAGTGGAAGATATAACGATAATTCAGGTCTTGTAAGACTTAATAAATATGCAAGTCAGTTCGGTCTTGGAGATAAGTCCGGACTTGAGCTGGATGAAGCCGCTCCGCATCTGTCGGATATGGACTCGGTAACCTCGGCTATCGGACAGGGTACCAATCAGTATGCTCCTGTTCAGATGGCAAAATATGTAACAGGTATAGCAAATAACGGAACAGTATACGATCTTTCCATACTGAGCCGTATCACGGACTATAACGGAAATATCATTCAGGAAGCTCCGCATACTGTATATTCCCAGGTAGACGGTGATCCTGAAATGTGGGATAAGATACGTACAGGTATGCGTCTCGTTGTAACGGACGACCTTTCAGAAGATAAGATGCTCAATGGAGTTGGAGTAGCCATTGCCGGAAAGACCGGTACAGCACAGGTAGGAGAGAATCATCCTGCCAACGCACTCTTTATAAGCTATGCTCCATATGAGAATCCTGAAGTTTCGGTTACGGTTATAATCCCTAACGGTTATACCTCCCGAAATGCAGGTCAGCTTGCAGGTTTCGTATATGCATACCTCTATGATAAAGAATCTCTTGTAAATGCAAAGTTTGAGACAAACAAGAGTTCATCCGGAGATTAATACATTTATGTTTAAGAAAATTAGTTTTAAGAATTACAATTTCATATTACTTATACTGGTTCTCGCATGTATGATCTTTGGCGTTATAGTTATCAAGAGCGTTAAAGAAGAAAACTATATGAAGCAGGTCATCGGTGTAGGAATAAGCCTTGTCATAATGCTTTTTCTCTCGGTATTCGACTATCATATAATATGCAACTTCTTTAATGTTATATACATTATAGGACTGGGACTTCTTTTTGCGGTTATCCTTATCGGTAACGATGGTGGTGGTGCGAAAAGATGGGTTGATATAGGTGGTATCATATTCCAGCCATCAGAGCTAGAAAAGATCATCATGATCGTATTTGGTGCCCGTCTTCTGAGTAATCTCAAAGAGAACGATGAGATCAATACCTTCCGGGGCATCATGAGAATCATTATAGCTGTAGCTATCCCTGCGGGACTTATCCTGCTGGAGCCGGATCTTTCAACAACTCTTTGTTTCCTTATGATCATGGCAACAATGGTTTATGTTGAAGGTCTGTCTTATAGATTAATCATTACAATTCTTCTTATACTCATACCGATCGGCAGTATCTTTATATGGTATGTTCAGAAGCCGGATCAGAAACTTCTTTCCAATTACCAGAGAAACCGTATCATGTCATTCATTTACCCGAGTGAATACTCAGAAGGTGTTGAGCAGCAGGAGAATTCAGTACTTGCCATAGGTTCAGGTGAGCTTACGGGTAAAGGTCTTTACCCTGATGAGAAAGTTGCATCCGTTAAGAATTCCAAGCTCGTAGCAGAGCAGTGGACAGACTTCATATTTTCTGCCATTGGAGAGGCTTTCGGATTTGTCGGATGCGTAATTATTATTGGAATAATTCTCATTATAGTGTTACAATGTATACGTGTAGCTAGGCTTGCCAGAGATGACTGTGGCAGGCTTATTGCTATGGGGGTTGGATGTCTGATTGGGTATCAGTCATTCATAAATATTGGGGTAACAACACAGCTGCTTCCTAATACAGGACTGCCGCTTCCTATGTTCAGTTATGGACTGTCATCACTTCTCAGTATCGCCATAGGAATCGGTCTTGTATTAAATGTGTCGCTGCAGAGAAGAAGGTATTAATTGTTCGGAGGTTTATAAATATGAATGTTGTTTTAATCGCACATGAAGCGAAGAAAAAGCTTATGCAGAACTTCTGTATAGCTTATAGGGGAATACTCAGTCATCACGATGTATATGCAACTGAGACTACAGGAAGACTTGTTGAAGAAGCATCCGGAGTTCCTGTACATAAGTTCCTTGCCGGACATCTTGGTGGTGTTCAGCAGATTGCCACACAGATAGAGAGTAACCAGATGGATCTCGTTATATTTCTTAGAGAGCCTATGCTTAACAGCCAGCCTCATAACGACGACTTCCATACAATATCAACCCTGTGTGATATTCATAATATTCCAATTGCTTCAAATCTTGCTTCAGCTGAGCTCCTGATCAAATCTCTTGAGAGAGGTGATCTTAACTGGAGAGAGCTCTATAAGCATTAGTAAAGGGCGCATCATGGCTAAGAGATTTCTGATATTTCCTGCCGTTATTCTTGCATGCATAATTACGATCATTGTGCTCATGGGCAGGAACATATTCTTTGAAAACAGTTTCGAAGGTGAAGTATCCGATATTCCGGACTTCACTTCTTCGATGCCTTTATATGACATGAGCGGTGCATGTGACAGATATGCTGTCATTAAGAATGACGCCGCCATGAACACAGAGCAGTTTGATGAAACAACTTTTGCTGCTCTTCTTATTGACAATACAGATAATAAACCTATCGTAGCTCACAACGCTTTTCGCCGTATATATCCGGCATCTACCACAAAACTTATGACTGCCATAGTCGTATGTGATGCTATAGAGAGAAATGGATACAGTCTGTCAGATACAGTAACTCTTGATCATAATATAACTCTTTCAGTTGAAGGAGCCGTTGCAAGTAATCTTCATAAAGGTTGTACGATATCTGTAAGAAATCTTTTATTCGGTCTTATGATAAGATCTTATAATGACTTTGCTGTAATACTCGCAGAGTATATCGGCGGCAACGAAGAGAATTTTGTAAGAATGATGAACGATAAAGCTAAGGATATAGGTGCAACAGCTACTCACTTCGTTAATCCTCACGGTCTTCACGATGATGATCACTATACAACCGCTTATGACATGTATCTTATCATCAATAAGGCTGCTGAGTACGAGATCCTGCAGGAGATAGATTCTTATGATTCCTTCTCCTATACATATCTTGAATCCGATGGTACAGAGAAGCAGGATGACATCTCTCCGACAAATATGTTTCTTGCAGGAAGCTATGAGCTTCCGTCTAATATCCATATCAAGGAATGGAAGACCGGAACCACCAGGCTTGCCGGTAGTGTTCTTACTATGATTACTGAGATTGATGGTAAGGAATACACCATGTTTATCGCAGACAGAGATGGCCCATCAGATCTATATGAGAAATTTACACTTATGTTTAATTTGACTAAAGACCAGTGAGGTTCCGTAAATGGCTAACAACAAAAAAGTTGTAAAAATAAATAAGCATATGCGTACAGCAAAGATAAATGCAGCGATCATCATTTTCGCCATTATCTTTCTATATGTAGCAGCCAGCCTTATCCGTGCCTGGATAAAGGTACCTATAACCACTTATAAAGTAAGCTCAAGTAATATCAATAACAACATTTCACTTACGGGTATTGCTATAAGAAATGAGGTTCAGGTTACATCTACCAAGTCCGGCTATCTTATCTATTTCGTAAGAGAAGGAGAGAAGGTCAGAAAGTCCTCTCCTGTATGTACTGTAGATGAGACAAAGACCATTATAAATGCACTTGAGAATACGGGAGAAGAGGGTACAGGCAAGTCTGTTCTGTCATCTTCAGATTATAAGACCATTAGAAATTCTATTGATACTTATAAGAATTCCTACAGCGATGTTAACTTCTCTGATGTATATAACTTTAAGGGCAACATCGAAAGCAAGGTTCTCGAGCTTTCAAATCAGGTTATGAGAGAGGAGATCAACGCCGGCGGTACAGCTCTTAAGTCAACTCTTGAGAATATAAATGCACCGGAAAGCGGTATAATCGCCTACTATGTGGACGGATATGAGAACTACACTGTAGATACCATTTCACCTGCTGCATTTAATAAGAACGAATATAAGAAGACCTCGCTTAAGACAGGTGATATCTTAGACAGCGGTTCAACTGTCTTCAAGATTGTTTCAGATGAAAACTGGTCAGTAATCTGTCAGGTAACCAAGGAGCAGGCTGTAAATATTCAGAGCAAGAACTACGTCAGCTTCGTACTCAATGGTTCACCTAATGAATTCAGCACCTCTGACTTTAAAGTAGATGAGCGTGACGGACAGTATTATCTTGTCCTTAATATGAATAAGTATATGATTGATTTCATCGACGAAAGATTCCTCTCTGTAGAGATAAAGATCGATGAAGTATCAGGACTTAAGATACCTAACTCATCAGTCGTTGAAAAAGAAGTATATAAGGTCGATGAGAACTATATACAGAAAAATGATGACGGTGATTACTTTGTAAAGGTTATTGAAACAGCTGAAGACGGAACACAGGAAACCGTTGAAAAGCCTATTACATATTATCGACATGAAGATACGACTTATTATGTCAGATCTGACTGTTTCTACGATACAGATATGATCCTTAAAGCAAATGGCGATGATTCCAAGCCGGTGCTTTCACTTGAAAGAGCAACTTTGACAGGTGTATATCTGGCCAATGAAGGTGTTGCTGATTTTACAGAGATTGAAATCGTAAAATCCCAGGATGAATTTGCAATCGTAAAGAACAACGGATATCTCAAAGAATTCGATAATATAGTTCTTGATGTTACAGACATTGAAGAAAATCAGACATTATATTGATATACACGGAGGCAGAAAACTAGTGTTAATCGATAATTACAACAGCATAAGAAAATCCATTGATGAGACATGTGAGAAATGCGGAAGAGATCCTAAGGAAGTAACTCTTATAGCTGTAAGCAAGACCAAGCCGCTTTCAGATATAGAGGAGCTTGCAGCCTGCGGAGTTCTTGAGTTCGGAGAGAATTATCCTCAGGAGCTTGCACAGAAATATAACGAAATTTCAACTCCGGTACATTTTCATCAAATTGGACACTTGCAGACTAACAAAATCAAGTATATAATCGATAAGGTAACGCTTATTCACTCTGTAGATTCTTTACATCTGGCAGAGGCTATAGATAAAGAAGCTGCAAAGAGAGGAATAGTTTCTGATATTTTAATAGAAGTTAATTTTGCGGCAGAAGATAGTAAATTCGGCCTTATGGCGGAAGATACCGAAAAGCTTGTAAGAGAGATTTCCAGTTTACATAATGTGAGAATTAAGGGTCTTATGACCATAGCTCCATTTGTTGAAAATCCCGAAGAGAATCGACCTGTGTTTAAGGGCATGAGGGAATTATTACTTGACATAAAATCTAAAAACATAGATAATGTTGATATGTGCCTACTCTCGATGGGAATGACTAACGACTATAAAGTTGCAGTAGAAGAGGGCGCTACTCACGTACGTGTCGGAACTGCAATTTTCGGAGCCAGAGATTATTCTAATCGATAGGCTTATAATGCATTATAATTATGAATGGGAGAACGGTAGAAATGAGTGGCAAGAGAAAAAGCTTTTTAGACTTTTTTAAGATGGACGATTCAGACGATGAATACGATGACTACGAAGATGATATGTTTGATGACGACGACGATGACGATGAAGAAGAATCATATACACCTTCATTCAGTTTCCGTAAAGAGAAGAAGTCTCGTCCTGCAAAGGAAGAGCCTGTAAAAGAAGAGAAGACAACTTATACTCCACAGACAACTTCCTATAGACCACCATCATACAATACTAGTCAGGCTGCACCAAGCAGACCTTCATATTCACAGCAGACTCAGGCGCCGAAGAGAACACCTGCTCCTTCCAGAGCATCTCAGAGCAATCTGGTTTCCTTCGACGGTGGACAGGATAAGAGAAGCAAGTATACACCTTCAAGCGAGGTTTATGTTATTAAGCCTGTAGAGATCGATGACGCACAGACAGTTGTTGATTTTCTCAAGAAAAACCGCGCTATTGTTATCAACATGGAAGGTCTTGCACTTGATCCTGCACAGAGGATCATCGACTTTATAGGCGGTGCTTGCTACGGTATTAACGGAGAGCTCAAAGCTATCTCTTCAAATATATTTATTGCAGTACCAAATAGTATGGAAGTTTCGGGTGATCTTCGTGAGGAGATTCTCACAAGTCCGAATCTTAGTGAATAGCAAGTAACTCTGTGGGGAGAAGATATGTTAACACCTGTTGATATTCAACAAAAGAAATTTAAAATCGGTTTAGGTTATGATAAGAACGATGTTCAGCATTTCTTTGAGGAAGTTTCATCCAGTTATGTTGAACTTTATAGAGCAAATGCAGATCTTAAGGATCAGCTTATAACTCTTACAGATACAGTACAGCATTATAAGGCTCAGGAAGATAATCTTCAGAAGTCTCTTATGCTTGCTGAAAAGAACTCTGAAGAATCAAAGTCAGCTGCTGAAAAGGCAGCAAGAACAATCGAGATGGAAGCAAGAAGCCGTGCCAATGATATCGTAAAGGATGCAAAGGCAGAGTATGAGAAGCTTCAGTCAGATTTTGCTGCACTTCAAAGCAGATATGCTGAATATAAAACCAAGTTTGCAGCCCTTCTTAGAAAGACTATGGAAGAGCTCAAGAAAGATGATTTCGATCCATCTGCAAAGGCAAACAGAATTTCTGAGAATTCGGAGCCTCGTTCATCAATGATGGATGATTATGGTTCAGGCGGACTCGGAAGCAGTCAGTCTTTCGGCTCATCAAGAGAGGAGAAGAGAAGCAACTCTTCTAACGTATACGGAAGTACTCTTGGTGGAGAAGGAATCAATCCTTTCAAAATAAAAGATAGTTAAAAGACCAGGGAGTAATTATGACAGACATTTTACCAATTTTACATCAAGGTCAGCCAATTTATAATATTGTTTACAGTAAGGATTTTGAAGGTATTCGAGATTTCATATCTAAATATGATCCGGATCGTTCACGTAAAGCGTGTATAGTTTCGGACTCTAAAGTAGCATCCGTTTATATGGATGCTATTTTAAGTATTGCAAACGAATGCTTCAGCAGTGCTACAAGCTATGTTTTTCCTGAAGGCGAAGCAAGCAAGAATCTTGACACTGTAAAAGATATCTACGTAAAACTGATCGAAGAAAACTTTAATCGTAAGGATGTACTTATCGCTTTAGGCGGTGGAGTTACAGGTGATATGTGCGGCTTTACAGCTGCAACTTTCTTAAGGGGTATTGATTTCATTCAGATTCCTACAAGCCTGCTTGCTGATGTTGATTCAAGCATCGGCGGTAAGACAGGTGTGGATTTTGATGCATATAAAAACATGATCGGTGCATTTCATATGCCTAAGATCGTGTATATCAATACATCAACGCTTAAGACTCTTGATACACGTCAGTTGTTCTCGGGACTGGGCGAGGTTATCAAATCAGCGCTTATAAAGGATTCTGAGTTCTTTACATGGCTTACTGACAACATGTCTAAGATCACGGCTCTTGATGATGAAGCTGTAACTGAAATGATATATAAATGCAATGTCATTAAGAAGAATGTGGTTGATTCCGATCCATATGAGACCATAGGAGAGCGTGCACTTCTTAATTTCGGCCATACTCTGGGACATGCCATAGAGAAATACATGAACTTTGAGCTTCTTCATGGTGAGTGTGTTTCCATCGGATGTATTCTTGCGTCATACATTTCCATGAAAAAGGGACTTATAAGTGACGAAGAGTATACTACAATTTATGATTTCTATAAGAATCATATGAATCTTCCGGATCTTCCGAAGGATATCGATATAGATAAGATAGTATCTTATACAAGAAATGATAAGAAAGCCGAAAAGTCCGGTGTTAAGTTCATTCTTCTCAGAAATATCGGAGATGCTTTCATTTCAAAAGATGTCAGCGAAGAAGATATGGCTGATAGTCTGAAATACTATTTAAATCTAACAAAATAACAGGAACTGATTAACAATGAAAGATAAAAAGATTATATCAGGCCTTATCATAAGCATTATTTCAATGATTATAGATCAGGCTATAAAGCTGCTTGTAATAAAGAATTTTGAGCTCCATGAGGAGAAGAAGGTACTGGGTGACATTTTCACACTTTACTATATAAGAAATACCGGTTCTGCCTGGGGAATGCTTTCAGGTCATACCTGGCTTCTTGTAATAATATCTTTACTGGCAATCTTTATTATAGGCTATGTATACTGCAATATTCCAAACAAGAAATACGCCATTTTAAGAGTTTGTCTTGCACTTATTCTTGGTGGAGCTCTTGGAAACCTTATAGACAGAATCCGTCTTAATTATGTAGTAGACTATTTATACTTTAAGCTGATTGATTTCCCTGTATTTAATTTTGCAGACATCTGTGTAACTGTTCCGGTTGCCCTTGTTGTTTTACTCTGCATTTTTAAGTATAAAGGCGATGATTTCGATGTTATCATGGGCGAAAAGCGTCTGGATGAAAACGGAGAATATATAGAAAAGAGACGTAAAAATGACTGATGAACGTGATATAAAACTTGTAAGTCTTCATCCCGATGATGATCTCGTCGGAATGAGAATAGATAAGTATCTGGCTGATGAGCTGGATGATTATTCACGTTCTTATCTTGCAAAGCTTATTGACGAGGGCCGAGTAACCGTTATAAGCGGATCTGCAGAAGGCTCTGAGAAGCCCGTAAAGGCCTCATATAAGCTTAGAAGCGGTGACTCTGTGCAGTTGGAGATACCTGCACCTGAAGTCCCAGATATCGTCCCAGAGGGCCTTCCACTGGACATCCGTTACGAGGATGACGATATTATCATAATCAACAAGCCTCAGGGAATGGTTGTTCATCCGGCTCCGGGTAATTACTCCGGAACTCTGGTAAATGGCATTATGTATCATTGCCAGGATAACCTGTCCACTATAAATGGCGTTCTGCGTCCCGGTATTGTACATCGTATCGATAAAAATACCAGCGGACTTCTTGTAATATGTAAGAACGATTCAGCACACAGATTTCTTGCTGATCAGTTCGCAGTTCACAGCATTACCCGAATCTATACTGCAATCTGCTAT
>JAEEGL012150714.1_pt1 | contig 15823 bp, 13 predicted proteins | sample 9134231 | NCBI WGS metagenome assembly JAEEGL01 (sample SAMN16246548, study PRJNA631951) | gut metagenome | biome: gut microbiome; feature: rumen; material: fiber-attached | host: Bos | place: Iran: Karaj | collected 2018-10
AATATTATGTGACGCCAGGACCTTGATCGCTGTGCGCAGAGAATTGCGGCTGACCTGGAACTGATCCGCCAGCTCGATTTCTCCGGGGATACGGTCACCTGATTTCCAGCTGCCGTTTTCGATCAACTCGACCATGGAATCATATACGATCTCATAGACCTGCGGTTTTGTGATAGGGCTGACCTTTTTCATTACTTAACCATCTCAAAAATTTCTTCCTTTGTTTTTCCGGCCAGGCCAAGCTTCTCAACGGTCCTGCCTTCCTTCACAAAGTCTTTGTTGAGCATGATGCTTTCCAGTTCGATGATCATATCGATCGTCGGTGTCGGGATCCCAAGCATTTTGCCGAGGGAAGCGGTCGGAACCAGATCGCAGAGGGTATCCTCCTGCATAAACCTGTGATTTGTATTCATCGGACTCTTGATTCCCTTATACGGTTCACAGGACTGGATCGCATCATACAGATTATCCGGCTCAAGATGATAAACATTTTTCAGATGCGGGAGCAGAGGCTCAATTTCAAGTCCGAGGGCCCTTGTGACAGCAATTCTTTCAGCATCCGCCTTTTCAATGATCCTGCAGATGCCCGGCGTCAGCCCTTCAATATAGTAATCGAAATTCTGCTTCAGTTCAATCTTATTCATATTCATCACACAGGGGATCGAATGCAGCATGCCGGATCCTCCGGAAAGACCCGTGATCAGAACACTCTCACAAGGAACATAGCAGGGGAATACGTCCTTCAGGAGTTCGGCAACTTTTGCCGCATTCTCCGACGGGATCGAGGCCAGCTTGATCTTCGCCTTGACTCCGGAATGGAAAGTATGCCCGATTTCCATGGTCCTGCATGCAAACATCATGTCCGCCGCTTCGCAGACGACCGGATCCGCCGTGCAGCCCGCATTCTTTAATGCAGTCTTGAAATTCAGGACTCCGCCGACATGACCCGGATTCAGGATCACGATCTGATCTGCCTTAACATCCTTTGCAATCGCTTCGGCGACCTCGGCATGCGCATCAGTGGTCGTGCATACCATAATGATGTCTGTTCCGGTAATTGCTTCAACAGTATCGCCTGTAATCAGATCAGGCTTTGCTGTTGCTTCCGTTTTGCCTGTAGCTTTCAGCACATCGCATTTTTTAAGCGCTTCGACCTTTGCCTGATCCTTATCCATAAGGTTTACCAGAAATCCCTTATTCTTAAGGATGATCGCCATCAAGGTGCCGCTGGCGCCGGCGCCGATAACCGAAAACTTGAACTCTTTCATAAATACCGCCTCCTGTTGAAGTTTTTTCTATAATTGTTTCATGATAAGCTGATGCTTCTACTGTGCCGCACATCCGCTGCAGCTTCCGCAGAAGCAGTTGTACTCTATTTCCGGCAATGAAGAAGCCGCATTCATTTTTGCTTCGATTGCCCTTGCTTCTATTGCTTCCTTTGTAATTCGTAAAGCTCCCGCTCCGCCCCTCAATTCCGGGGGCAGGGCTTTCTGTGTATTTACCAGAGCCTCGATCACGGAATCCGGACTCACGTAGCTGCGGATCCCCGCAAGCGCCATATCGCAGCCTGCAAAGGCATTTCCAACACCGATACAGTTCCTGGTCGTGCACGGAATCTCAGAGGATCCCCCGATACGGTCACAGACCAGTCCGAGTATATTCTTCATCGCCAGCGCCATAGCATGACAGCAGCCGGAAGTATCGGCTCCCCCAAGATATGCGAGCGCGCAGGCGGCAATTGCGGAAGATACGCCGATCTCCCCCTGACATCCGCCGCCCATGCCTGAAAAGCTGGCTTTGTGATAGTACATAACCGTTCCGGCTGCTGCCGCAGCGAAAAGTGCCCGGATCAATTGTTCATCCGAATATCCCCGGTCCTCCTGCACTGTCAAAAGACATCCGGGTATGATGCCGGCAGAGCCTCCGGTCGGCGCCGCAACGATGCGGCCCATTGACTCTCCCATCTCCATGGTCGCCATCGCTCTTGCGAAAGCTCGTCCCATAGTGGAACCGCTGAGAGTTTTCCCCGCGCTGCTTGCATTCAGCATCTTTTTCCCATCATCCCCGGGATCAAACCCGAACAGGGGGTGCACCTCTTCCGTCAGGCCCCGGCGGCAGGTTTCTTTCATGTATGCAAGCGAAGCAGCCATTTCATCCCATATTTCCTGACGGCTGCGCCCGGAGCGGTTCATCTCATAATCAATCGCAAGCTCCGCGATATCCTTTCCGCTTTCCACGGACTGACGGATCAGTTCTTCATAGGTCGTAAACAACGGTTCATGAGGAACACAGCCGAATGTCAGAAACGGGTCGGTAAAAACCACTTTTGTAACCGGGCCAAGCTTTTGGCAGTCCGCCCTGAGCGCTTCCTGGTCACAGTCAACCGGAATCCCCGCATAAAACAGGTATTTTCCGTTTTTGCAGTCATGCCGTATTTCTGTATTCTGGGGAAGGATCCGCGCCAGTTCCGTCTGAATATCCGCATCCGCCCAGAGGAACACGTGTTTTTCCGTGCTGGAAAGCGTGACTTCGAATTCATCCACGCCGATTATGGAAATGCTTCCGCCGCCAACGGAAACGCCGGTTACGGTGCATTTTTTTCCATTTGTATTTTCTATGGAAACCGCAACCGTCAATCCGCTTGCAGGGATCGCATCTCCCGTAAAACGGCTTGCTGTCACGTCGATTCCCAGTTCTTTGGCTTTCTCCAGAGAATGCCTTAGTTCTGTATCGTATTCCCGCATTCCGAGTACGCCGCCGATCAGTCCAAGATGACTTCTCGTCCCCGCGTAATCCATATGCCTCGGATGAAATTTCAGATTGACCGCCTTAATCGGTCCTTCGGAAAATTTCCCGGCTACCCAGCCCAATCTTGCCATCCCGGCAGTACTGGAACTGGAAGGACCTATCATGACCGGTCCAATAACTTCAAATACGCTTATATCCATTCTAACCTCTTTATTTCAGAGCCAGGGACCGATTGACCTCTGCTTCGATTTTTCTTGCCGCTCTGGATTCCACGGTACAGCCCAGTCCCCCGTAACCGCCTCTTAAGGACGGCGGCAGCAGCTTCTGTGTGCTCCGCAGCGCCACGGCCACCTGGTCGGGGCTGACATAACTGCGGATTCCCGATATGGCCATATCACAGCCGGCAAAGGCATTTGCCACGCCGATACAGTTCCGTGTGGTGCAGGGAATTTCCGAGCATCCGGCGATCCGGTCACAGATCAGGCCGAGGATGTTTTTCATTGCAAGCGCCATGGCGTGCATGATCATTTCACTGCCGCATCCGCCTAAATATGCGAGCGCGGCCGCAGCCATCGCGGAAGATACGCCGATTTCGCCCTGGCATCCGCCGCCCATTCCGGAAAAACTCACTTCATGGTAATACAGGCAAATGCCGACTGCCCCGGCTATAAACAGCGATTTGACCAATTCTTCATCACTGATCCCGCGGTCTTCCTGGACGGTGAGAATACATCCCGGTACGATTCCCGCGCTTCCGCCTGTAGGTGCCGCCACGATCCGGTTCATCGATTCTCCCATTTCCATGACGGAAAGCGCCTTGGCAAATGCTCTTGGAAGTGTGTTTCCGCTCATCGTGACCCCGTTCTCAAACGCGGTCTGCATTTTTTTGGCATCATCACCCGGATCGAAACCGAAAAGAGTATGGATCTCCTCTGTCAGGCCGGTATTCACGCATTCACGCATATAGTCCAGATTCTGTTTCATCTGGTTCCAGATTTCATCCCTGCTTCTTCCGGAGCGGCCCATTTCGTACCGGATCGTAAGTTCGCAGAGATCCTCCCCTGTTTTTTCGGAAAGACCGACAAGCTGCTCAAAACTTGTAAAATAAGGCTCATGCTCCACAAAGCCGAAGGAGAGGAAGGGATCAATGACCACAGCCCTGGAAACACTGTCCAGCTTTTTAAGGGGTTCGGCATCCGCCTGTACAAATACGTCCGCAACTCCGGCATAATACAGAAAACGGTCATCATTTTCCGATTCTCTGAATTCCAGATCCGGGAATACCGCTTTCAGTTCCCCGGAGATCCGCCCGTCCGCCCAGACAAACAGATGTTTTTCTGTATTGCTTAATTCAACCTTGAAGTCGTCTATCCTGTATATGCTGATACTGCCGCCGCCGACGGACGCGCCCAGGATCCTCCGGATGCTTCCGTCTTCCTGTTCGACGGTGATCCCGACGGTATGCCCGTCCACAGAAGGATCGTTGTCAAACCAGCTTCCCGTACAGCGGATCCCTTTTTCCTCCGCAAGCTGCATGGCGTTCCGGATCACAGGATCATACGGTTCATAACCCATGATCCCGCCGATCAGCGCCACATGACTGCGCAGGCCTCCGTATCCTTCATTTCTTGGGTGGAATCTTAAATCTATACTCCTGATCGGTCCGTCAACAAACCGGCTTGCGACTCTTCCGAGCCTCGCCATTCCGGCAGTTCCCGAGCTGGATGGTCCAAGCATGACAGGGCCTATCACTTCAAATACACTGATATCCATTGATCTATTCTTTCAAATGAGAGCTGACTCCCATCTCCTTTTCCGCTGATTTATATTATCCGATTTCGGGATGAGGGATTCTTGCATAGTTTCTCGACGCGAGATTCTCCGTCCGGATCGTAAAATGAGCTAGTCCGTATACATAAAGCATTCCGCGGAATTCATCCGCCTGGATAAATTGTTCAACCGCTTCCCCGCTCAGGATCCGCCTGCTCAGTTCAACCTGATCTTCAAAGAGTATCCGGGGCGCCGGGCAGAGATGACCCGCATAGATCACATCATACAGGCTGCCCATGGCAAGAATTTTCTCCGCGCCGGTATTCCATACGGAAACGATATCTTTATGATTATCGGTTTCGGGCAGGATCAGGATTCTTGAAACATTATCGCCTGCGAACAGGATCCTGAACTTCCTGTCAAGCAGGACGATATGCCCGGGTGTATGCCCCGGCATTTCCAGCACCTCCAGCGTCCGGTCTCCAAGATCAAAAGTAAACCCCTCCCTGACCGTGATCCAGCGGATCTTAGAGGTGTCGGTCTCCCGGTAATCATCCATAGAAAACGGAAGCGTTCCTTCCGGATTCACCGCGAATCCCCGTGCAGAATAACGGCGGCGGTTGAATACATTTCCCGCTCCTTCTAGTCCGTTTCCTCTTGTCACTGCTTCCAGATCTGCAGGATGAATATGTATTTCTTCGAACAGTCCGACTCCGCCGACATGATCCACATGCCCGTGCGTCAGGATGACATCATAAGGCTTTCCCTTCACGATTTCCCGGACGATCGGCAGAAAGCCGTCCGTACACCTGGTTCCGGTGTCTATCACAAGGCACTTTTCGGACCCGACGATGATGTACATCATATTCATGTCAAATTCATTGACCATGTAGACATTGTCCGGCAGGCGGTGAACCTCAAGACTTCTCAGTTTCATAATTCATATCTCCGGTTATTTGATCAGCAGAGAAGGCAGCCACTCACAGAACTGCGGAATATAGGTGACAAGGAACATCATGGGGACTGCGCCGAGAATAAAGCCCGGCAGCATTGCCTTGATCGTCCCGATCAGATCCGCATCCAGCACCTTTACCGCGACATACAGCGGTGTCGCCATCGGAGGTGTCATACCGCCGATTCCGACTGCCACGAACATCATGGTTGCCAGCTGGATCTGTGAAATATCCAGCGCATTTGCGGTCGGAAGCAGCAGTGGCGTAATAACGAGCAGCAGTACATTGCAGTCCAGAAAGAATCCGAGAACGATCAGCGTAATATCCAGAACAAACATGATCACATATTTATTGTCGCTGATCCCGAGCATAAAGTTCGTGACCATTTCAGGAACTCCGTGCGTAACAAGCAGTCTGGAAAAAATCAGAGTCATCGGGAAAATCATCAGGATCGTGCCGATATTGTAACCGGTGGTATAAAAGATATCCGTGATATCTTTCGGTTTCCGGAATCCGTGATATACAAAGTACCCAACCAGAAACGCGTAAACGCAGCCGATTCCGCCTGCCTCGGTCGCGGTAAAGATACCGCCGTAAATGCCTCCGAGGATAATGACCGGCATCAGGATCGCCGGGATCGCCGCCCTGATTACCCGGATCTTGTACAGCCAGGTATCTTTCACCTCATCCGGAATTTCTTCCTCGCCCTCATCACGGACAATTCTGGAAGCATCATAATAAGGCTTATAAGTAAAGCGGTTGATTATAACATACAGAATGCACCAGAGGATGCCGGGCAGCAGGGTCGCCAGAAACAGCGCCCCGACCGATGCGTCGGAAACCTTGGTAAATACGATCGCGTTCATATTCGGCGGGATCATATACCCAAGGGGAGACGACAGACAGCACAGTGCCGCCAGATAGTTTTTATCCCAGCCTTTTCTGGTAAGACGCGGTCCCAGCATCTGACCGACGGTTGTTGTCGTTGCCAGACCGGAGCCGTTCAATGCGCCGAAGAAAGCTGATACGACCGGCACAGTCGCGGCCATTCCGCCTTTCGTTTTGCGAAGAAGAATCTCCGCCAGGTCTACAAGCTGCTTTGCGATTCCGCTCTTTTCCAGCAGAAGGCCGGCAGCCATGAACAGAGGCAGCGCGAGCAGAGAATAAGCATCCAGGGAATAGTAAGCAGTGGATGAGAAGTTTCCCATCTTCGCGCCTTCCATCATGCACCATATCCAGGAACCGGCAAGGAATGAAAACGGAATGCCTACGCCTATAAAGATGCAGACGAGGACAGCAATAATAGATAATCCGATAATCATGCTTCTTTATCCTCCCTGAATGTTTTCACGACTTCCATCGCCGCTTTGATCGTGTTGACCAGAAAATAGATACCCATCAGGACGGAACCGATCAGCAGGAACATATGCGCGTACTGCATCGGGAACATTAATCCCGCGGAAACCTGATGCTTTTTGATCGTATTCTGCAGAAAGCGGTATGTGTTCGGGACAAAAAAGCACATCAGAAGGAACTCGATCAGTCTCGCAATGAAAAACATGACTGCTTTCACCTTTTCATCCTTGATGACCGAATACAGCAGAGTGACCTTAAGATGGCCGTTGTCTCTGGCCGCAGCGCCTCCTGCGATCCAGACACAGAAGATCATGAAGTAAGTGACCAGTTCTTCAGCCCCTCCGAGATTCATATGCAGAATATACCGGCATATGACCTCGACAAAAATCATAATCGTAATAATGATCGTAAATGCAGGCAGAATAAAATGCATTGCTCTGTCATAGATCGAATCAAGTGCTTTGAAAACTTTCAACCTGTTTTACTCCTTTACTTATGAAAGCCCGCGGCCCGGCCCGGAAGGCGGAGCCGGGCCCGGCAATAACAGTTTCGTTCAGATACAGAGAGGTCGTCGGTATCCCCGGCGACCTCCTGATTCGGGCATCCGCCCCTGTTTTTAAGATTTATTTCCAGTCGATGCCTGCTGCCTTCATGATATCGGCAAAGACATCCTCGCCAAGTTCGGAAGCGATATAGTCATAGGTGGTTCTTGCATAGTCGATCCACTGCTGGCGCTCCTCATCGGTCAGATGATAAACTTCCATGCCGTGTGCTTCCAGCTCATCATAAGCCTTTGCTTCATCCTTCTGCTCGATCTCATATTCCTGTGCAAATGCTTCCCATGCGCACTCCTGCAGAACCTGCTGAAGATCTGCCGGAAGGGAATCCCAGAGCTCGCCGTTGAAGAAGATAGAGTGGCCGACCCACTGCCAGTGAATATCGGTGACATACTTAGCTACTTCATAATACTTCTGCTGAACCATGATAGTATTTGCAAACTCGCCGCCGTCGCAGGTACCGGTCTGGAATGCGGTATAGCACTCGGAATACGGAAGAACGGTAGCATTGCAGAGCTCATTCCAGAAAGCAAATACGATATAGTCCTCATAAGAACGAAGGGTAAGATCTTTCAGATCCGAAGGAACCTTTACCTCGTGCTTGCTGTTCATAACATCACGGAAGGTACCGGTGCCGGCTGCGATCATCTCAATGCCGAGATTCTCTTTTGCTCTGTCGTGGATCAGGTTGAACAGCGGAGCGTTCGGTGAAGCATAGAGTTCCTTGACCTGATCATAATCGGAGAACAGATACGGAATGCTCTTTGCGGCAAATACCGGGTCGATCGATGCTGTCGGTGAACCGTAGTAAATATCAATATCTCCGTCCATTACCATGTTGGAAAGCTCGATATCTCCGCCCATGACGCCTGCCCAGTAAGACTCGATCTCTACCTGGCCGTTTGTTCTCTCCTTGACGAGATCCATGAATATCTTGATGCCCCAGCCGAAGCCGTTGAAATCCGGGATATTCGCGGGATCATTGTACATTGACGCAAGTGTGAACTTATAGGTCTGTCCTCCTGCAAGCTCTGTTCCTGCTGCCTGTGTTTCCGCTGCTGCAGCTGTTGTCTCTGCCGCCGCTGCTGCCGTCGTCTCTGCTGCCGCTGCTGCGGTCGTCTCAGCAGGCGCCGCGGTCGTTGCCGGTGCTGCAGAACCGCCGCATGCGCTGAGGCTCAGTGCCATTGCGGCTGCTACTGTGAGTGATAAGATTTTTTTCATAGCATCCTCCTTGAATAAAATGAAAAAGGTTCAAACTTGTAGGAACATGTTCAATAATGTAACTTCAGTTTATCATGCTAAATCTTTGAAGCCTATAATTTGGGGATGATTGAACAGGTACTATTTATGAACAACCTTTTGCCGGATAAGTCCTTATAATTAGGTTTGGATCTTGTATCACCCGCTTATACGGAGTATTATTCTTAAAACAGGAGGCAGACAATATGAAGCTTAATAATGTAGATCCGCTCAGCTTATTTATCGACAGATGGGCTATCCTTACCGCAGGCAGCCAGGAGAAATTCAACGGAATGACGGTCAGCTGGGGTTCTCTCGGCACGATCTGGCGCAATCCCGCCGCTACTGTTTATGTCAGGCATTCCCGCTATACCCACGAGATCCTGGACAATACCGATACCTATACACTCAGCTTTTTCCCTGAGAAATATAAAGATGCTCTTACGATTATGGGCAGAAACTCCGGACGTGACACCGATAAGATCAGCATGGCCGGTCTGACCCCGGAATTTCTTCCGGACGGAAAGGGTGTGACCTACAAGGAGGCTGAACTGGTCCTGGTCCTCAAAAAACGTTTTGCCCAGGATATGGCTACAGACTGTATGAAGCCCGAAATTGCGGAAGAGTTCTATTCCAACCATGACGATCACACGATCTATATCGGGGAAATCATCGATATTATTGAAAAGTAACAATCACTTAACTAAGACCGGAATTGCGGAAGAAACAGAAAGGCAGTGCAGAAAGTGAACGATCGAACAAAAGCAGCAGCTTATATGATCTTCTCCTCCATGTCCTTTTCTCTCATGAGCCTGTCCGTACGTCTTTCTTCCCTTTCCGTCGGTATTATGCAGCAGGTCTTTTTCCGGAATCTGTTTGGACTGATCCTTTCCTTCCTTCTGATCCGGAAACAGGGCCTGCCTTTGTTTGCGGAAAAGGAGTACCGGCCTCTCCTGCTGATCCGTTCCGGTGCCGGTCTGATCGGCGTGTTTTTTCTTTTTTATGCCAGCTCACATGCGGCCCAGGCCGATGTCGCCCTGCTTTCCCGCACGACCCCGATCTGGGTCAGTCTCTGTGCTGTACTGATTCTGAAAGAAAAAATACCAAGGATCCAGATCCCGGTCATTCTTCTCTGCATGGCGGGCGCGGCAGTCGCACTGAATCCGACATTTGACTCCGATCCCATCCCCCTGTTGATCTCGACAATGCCTGCTGTGCTGAATGGCGTGGTTTATTCCATGATTGCCCTGTGTAAAGGGAAAGTACATCCGATGACCATTATTTTTCATTTCTGTGCTTTCAGCACCGTTATCTCCGGCATTCTGATGCTTCCCGGCTTTGTCATTCCGGATCCCAAAACCCTTTTTTTTCTGTTCATGATCGGTATATCCGCAGCCTGCGGACAGCTGGGGCTCACCTACGGCACACAGAAAGCGCCGGCCGCCGAGGTCGGCATTTATGATTACAGCGGTCTTGTCTTCTCCATTTTTCTTGGATGGGTCGTTTTGTCCGAGCCTCTGAAGCTTTCAACCCTGACCGGTTCCGTCCTGATCATAGCGGGAGGCCTATGGTCGTTTATCTATAACAACCGGCAGCATTCCAAAACCTGAATCACCCGGATACCCGCACGTAAAAAAGCCCGCCATGCCTCAGACATGACGGGCTTTTCCGCTGATGCGCGGTTTTGAACTATGGATAATTGTCAGCAGATCAGCTGATATAAATAAACCACAAGCGGCAGAGTCACAATGCACATAATCGTCGTCAGGGAACTGATAGTTGCCGCGAATTTTGCATTTCCCCCAAACATATTAGCCATCAGGACCACGACCGTGGCTGTCGGCGCAGCACCCCCCATCACCATAACCATCAGGACTTCCCGATACATAACGGAATAATGCGAGAGTCCGGATGCCGCCACGATCAGGATCAGGATCACGGGAAATACGATCATCCTCATCAGGGAAACGGAAAGGCAGCGCGGATTCCCGAATATGTCCCTCAAATCGATCCCCGCGAGCAGGATGCCTGTCAATATCATCGAAATCACGCCTACGGAATTGGCCACCGCCACGATCGTCTCGGAAATGATTCCCGGAAGAGGGATCCCGAAACAGAAAAAGACAATTCCCGCGAAAATAGAAAGGATAGAGGGATTCAGCAGGATCTTCCCGGGATCCGGCCGGAATTTCCCGGAAAACAGAGCCGGAATATGAAGCCAGGCAGAGACGGTATTTGCGGCCAGGAAGGGAACGGAATAGAAAACATATTCCGGGCCGAGCAGGCTGTTGATCAGCGGGATCAGCAGATTGCCGCAGTTGGTATAGGCAACGCAGGCCTGTTCCGTGCTGTCAAAACGCAGAGGGGATTTTCCGAGAAGCCAGGACATTATGACAAACAGCAGCTGAGCCGCAGACATCGTACTCATTGCGAGAATAAATGCCTGGAAGCGCTCCTGTGTAAAAGGTCTCAGAAAAGAATTGAAGACCATGCATGGCACCAATACATAGAGAAGCAGGGCTGAAACGATCGGCGTATGCTCCTCTTTGACGGCTCCCGATTTCCGGATCGCGTATCCCATCATGATCATCAGCGCCATCGATATAATCTTTTGAAATAAAAGAATACTTAATTCCATTTTGTCTCCTGCTGTCCTGTTTCGAATGGTATTTTTCTGCCCGAAACTCTTAATCCAGTTCCGCCATGCCGGTATAAAGCTCGTAATACCGGCCTTTCTGTTCCAGCAGTTCTTCATGTGTGCCGCGCTCAATGATCTCTCCGTTTTCCAGTACCATGATCGCATTGGCATCCCGGACTGTGGAGAGACGGTGCGCGATCACAAAGGTCGTGCGGCTGCTCATCAGGCTGTCCATGCCCTTTTCGATCAGTTTTTCCGTCCTGGTATCGACGGAAGAGGTCGCCTCGTCCAGGATCAGGATCGGCGCCTTTGAGACTGCTGCGCGGGCAATGTTCAGGAGCTGCCTCTGACCCTGCGACAGATTGGTCCCGTCCGCATCGATCACGGTATGGTATCCCATCGGCATATGCTTGATGAAAGAGTCCGCGGAAGCCGTCTTCGCGGCCGCGATCACTTCCTCGTCCGTGGCATCCAGCCGCCCGTATCTGATATTTTCCATGATCGTCCCGCTGAATAAATGGGATTCCTGCAGCACCATCGTAATATTTCCGCGAAGTGTTTCCCGGTCGTAATGGCGGAGTTCCACGCCGTCTACAGTAATGCTGCCTTCGTCAATATCGTAAAAACGCGGCAGCAGGTTCATGACTGTCGTTTTGCCGGCGCCGGTGGAACCGACAAACGCAATTTTCTGACCCGGATGCGCATAGACATTGATATGCTTCAGCACCTTCTTCTCCGGCGTATAACCGAAGCTGACATCCGTGATCACAATATCTCCCTTTACGGTCTCCGGCTTGTAAGCATTTACGTCATTTGCCGGTTCCGGCTGGGCATCCATGACCGCAAAAACACGTTCCGCGCCCGCCAGCGCTGAGAAAACGGCCGTGATCGTCATAGAGATCTCGTTGACCGGGCGGTTGAACATGCGGGAATAGTTCAGGAATACCGTGAGACCGCCTATGTCCAGGCCGCGGGTAATGCAGAGAATGCCTCCCGCAAGCGCTGTCAGCGTGTAGTTGATCTGGGTGGAACAGTTCATGACAGGTCCCATGATCCCGGCAAAAAACTGCGCCTTCATCTGGTTCTTCCGAAGTTCTTCGTTCAGGATCCCGAATTCTTCGTCGGCTTTTTCTTCATGGTTGAAAACCTTGATGACTTTCTGGCCTGTGACGGATTCTTCAACATACCCGTTCAGTGCTCCCAGGGATGCCTGCTGCCTGGAATAATACTTGCTTGAGACTGCACCGATCTTTCTGGCCGCAGTAAGCATGAAAGGCACGACCACAATGGTCACGACGGTCAGGATCACATTGGTATAGAGCATCAGGGATATGGTTCCCGCGATCGTCAGCGCCGCCGTAAACAGGGAGATCAGTGTCGAGGAAAGCATATTGCCGACATTATCGATATCATTCGTGAAGCGGCTCATCAGGTCGCCGCGGGTATTCGTATCATAAAACTTTACCGGCAGCGTCTGCATATGATTGAAGAGATCTTCTCTCATCCGCTTCAGGCTGTTCTGGCCTACGCGGGTCAGCAGCCTGGACTGGATATAGGTACCGGCAATGCCGATCAGGTATATGCCCATCATCAGGCTGAGCGCTCCCGCCAGTCCCTTCGGGTCTCCGCGGGATCCGTCGGCAGGCGCGATATAGGTATTAATGATCGGTCTCAGCATATAGGAAGAGACCAGCTGGGATCCCGTCGCCAGCAGCACACAGAAAAGCGCCCCCAGGAGTCTTGCTTTTTCCTGCAGCACATATTTGGACAGCCGCCTGAGCGTATGCTTCACCTCCGCCGGTTTTCCCTTCTGCGCCATTTCTCTGGCAGCCCTGCTGCCCGGGCCTCCGGGTCCGCGCCCGCCTGCGGCGACTCTTTTTCCGTATCTTCTTTTCAGCGATTCCCTGAGTTTTTCTTCTCTCGTCAGAGCAGCTTCATGCCCTGCAGTTTCCGTCCGGGTCATACCGCTGCTCCTTCCTGCTTTTCATTCTGGCTGTAATAAATTTCCTGATAGACCCTGCACCGGCGGATCAGATCCTCATGCCTGCCGATGTCCACGATCTTTCCGTCGTCCATGACGATGATCCGGTCCGCATTTCTCACGGACCCGATCCTCTGGGAAATGATCAGTTTGGTCGTATCTTTCAGTTCCGCCGCGAAAGCCTCGTTGATCCTGGCTTCGGTAGCGGTATCGACTGCCGAAGTCGAATCATCCAGGATCAGGATCTTCGGTTTTTTCAAAAGCGCGCGGGCAATGCAGAGACGCTGTTTCTGTCCGCCCGACAGATTGGAACCGCCCTGCTCCACCATACTTTCATAACCGTCTTTAAACGCGGACACAAATCCGTCCGCCTGCGCGTACTCCGCAAAACGGCGCAGTTCTTCGTCGGAAGCATTTTCATCTCCCCATCGAAGATTTTCCGATACTGTGCCGGAAAAGAGTGTATTATACTGCAGCACCATGCTGACGCCTTCGCGCAGATTGTAGAGAGAATAATCCCGCACATCCACCCCGTCGACCAGCACGCTTCCTTTTGTCACATCGTAAAGGCGCGGGATCAGCTGGACCATGGAAGTCTTGCCGCAGCCCGTAGAACCCAGAATGCCCACAGTCTCTCCCGGCTCCACGGTAAAGCTGATATTCTTCAGGATCTCCCGGTCCGTATTCTCCGCCGCTTCTCCGATCACGCCGTCTGTATCATACTCAAAACAGACATCCCGGAACTCGATCTTTCCGGAAGTCACAAGTTTCTCTTTTTCTTTTGCCTCGTCGTCATTTAAAGAAGCCTGATAATCCAGCACCTCTGAGACTCGTTTAAAAGAAGCCATCGCCCTGGAAGACATCAGGATGACCATGGCCAGCATCATCAGGGACATCAGGATCTGGGTCACATAGGTGATAAATGCAGTCAGTTCTCCGACCTGCATCTGCCCCGCAATGATCCGGTTTCCGCCAAACCAGACAACAGCGATGCTCGTCGCGTTCATAAAAAAGGTCATGACCGGCTGCATGAAAATCACAACGTTCAGGGCATCCAGGGAGCGCTGCTTCATATCTTCATTGAGGCGGTCGAATTTCATCCGCTCATGGTCTTCTCTCACAAAAGACTTCACCACGCGGATATTGGTCAGTGTCTCCTGGATCCCGCTGTTCAGGTTGTCGAGAGATCCCTGCATGCGGGTAAATCTCGGATAGGCGGTCCGCATGATGATAAAAATGCAGAGAACCAGTACCGGTGTCACGATCAGAAGGATCATGGCCAGGTCCCGGTTCACGCCCAGCGCCATGATAAAGCCTCCCACCAGCATGCCCGGAGAACGCAGCGCCATCCGGAGGACCATGCCGATCAGCTGCTGGATCTGCTGAATATCATTGGTAAGGCGGGTCACCAGGGAGCCTGTGGAAAAGAGATCCACATCCGCAAAAGAAAAGCGCTGGACTTTTGAATAAAGATCTTTGCGTAGCTCCGCAGTGGATCCTACAGAAGCACGTACCGCAAAGAAGCTGCCCAGGATCCCACCGCAGACCATCAGCAGGCAGGCGCCTGCCATCACTGACGCAATTTTCAGGATATAGGGGATGTCATGATTTGCGACCCCGTTGTCGATGATCAGGGACATCAGCTTCGGGATCCAGACTTCGCCGAATACTTCTGTCAGCATCATGAGCGGCCCTAGGATATAGGCATATCTGTATGGCTTGATATATTTCAGGTAGCGTTTCATTGATTCGTTCTCTATTGATTCATGCGTTGAACATAATTCACAGTCATAGTTATATCATTTATTTTTATTCAGTTGCAATGAGTTATCTTGAGTTTCATCAAATACTTGTTCCAAATCTCTTGACAAAAGTTCCGCAATTATTTAGAATAACTAAGCATTATGGAACTGAAGAGTTCCTGAAACAGCGTGAATCAGTAGCTCAGCTGGATAGAGCATGCGCCTTCTAAGCGCAGGGTCGGGGGTTCGAATCCCTTCTGGTTCATCAGGTTTATAACCTATGGTGGGTATAGCACAGTTGGTTAGCGCGTCAGATTGTGGTTCTGAAGGTCGAGGGTTCGAATCCCTCTACCCACCCTCAAGAGCACGAGACGTATTTTCCTATGGAAAGCGTTCCGTGCTTTTTCAATTCCTTGACAGATTTGATAAATTAGGAAAAACTGAAAGAAATGTCAAGACAGAATCCATGAATCGTGTTATAATCATGCGGTATCTTCCGTATTGATATAGGGCCATAGCCAAGCGGTAAGGCACAGCACTTTGACTGCTGCATTCGAGGGTTCGAATCCCGCTGGCCCTGTTCGACTGTGAGAACAGCCCAACCCGTGGAGCATGCGCTTCAGATCCGTTCTTTCGGATCCATGCTCCGATTTTGCGGACGTGGCGAAATTGGCAGACGCGCCAGATTTAGGTTCTGGTGGGAGACCGTGCAGGTTCAAGTCCTGTCGTCCGTAGCAAAAAGGGGCCGCCGATTAGTGCGACAGCCCCCTTTTTTGATATCTTATTTTATTGTTGATCCGTCCCTCAGGGCCGAATCTTCTAAATCTATAGATTTATCT
>JAEEGL012439337.1_pt1 | contig 15823 bp, 15 predicted proteins | sample 9134231 | NCBI WGS metagenome assembly JAEEGL01 (sample SAMN16246548, study PRJNA631951) | gut metagenome | biome: gut microbiome; feature: rumen; material: fiber-attached | host: Bos | place: Iran: Karaj | collected 2018-10
CAACTACCTATGTGCAGGCTATCATCAGTTCTTTGAGCATGTAGCGGCTGATATGGACTTTATGAAGGCGGAGTTGGATGCCAAGCGTCCACCATCAAACATTATGTTTAAGAAACGCTAAAGAAATGGGTGTCGCAAATTTGTGACACCCATTTCTTTAATGCTTCTGATGCAATCCGCATTCACGATGATCGGGCGATTCCCACCACCAGCGCCCTGCACGCACATCTTCGCCGGCCCTAATGGCGCGTGTACAAGGTTCGCAACCTATACTGGGATAGCCGCAATCATGCAGTTTATTATAAGGAACATGATGCTGCTTGATATAGTCCCACACCTGCTGTTCCGTCCATGAGATAAGGGGATTGACCTTGATAAGCTGATGCATCTCGTCCCACTCTACCACCTGCATATCCTGACGCGTCACGCTCTGCTCTCTGCGCAGTCCGCATATCCAGGCATCAAGGCCCCGGAAAGCACGGGCCAGAGGCTCAAGCTTGCGAATCTGGCAGCAGCGATGGCGACTCTCGATGGAGTTGTAGAACAGGTTGATGCCCTCTTCCCTTACCATGCGCTGCACCTCCCGATAGTCAGGGAAAAACACTTCCAACTTGATATTGTATGTCAGGTTGGTTTTATCAATCAGTTGGTAAGTCTCTGGGAAAAGCCTACCTGTATCGAGTGTAAAGATGCGTGCTCCCCCACTCTTCACGATGATATCCGTAAGTGTTTGGTCCTCAATCGACAGCGATGAAGAAAGGGCGATGCGCCCCTTGAAGGCCTCAAGAAAGTAGCTGATGATTTCCTCGGCAGGCGCATCGCTGAAACGGTTATTCAAATCACGTATGAGTTGTGCTCTTTCCATACTGTATCTGTTTTAATCATACCTGCACCAACAGTTTCATTGGTATCGGGGTCAATAAAGATAACACTACCTGTAACACGATTCAGGCGATAATCGTCGAACACCAATGGCTGGGCTGTGTGGATGGTTATCTCAGCTATATCGTTCATCTTCACCTGTGCCACGCCAGGTTCCTTCTCCAAGGTGTTGATATTGCGGCGATAGTTGATGGTTCGCACTACAGCCAAGGTGTCTCTTGTAGTCTGGCGCACGATGTACTTTGAACGTGGTTGCAGAGGTTGCTCGTTAAACCAGCAGACATCCAAACGCAGGTCTTGCTCCTGATAGGGTTGTGGCTCACTTGTTTTCACGATAATATCGCCACGCGAGATATCGATGTCGTCCGTCAGTTGCAATGTGATGCTCTGAGGTGGTGCTGCTTCAGTCAGTTCCTCTGTAGCCTGCGTGATGTGCGACACCACCGACTCCAAGCCACTGGGTAGCACCTTAACACGATCGCCCACATGGATATTACCACTGGCCACACGCCCTGCATAACCCCGGAAATCAGGGAAGCGGCTACTGATGGGACGTATCACGTACTGGACTGGGTATCGGAAGGCACGCTGCACTTCATTCTCAACATTTGAGGCAGACTTGCTGACAGGCACTGTCTCGAGAAACTCCAATAGCGGGGCACCATCATACCAAGGGGTCTGCTCTGAACGGTTTACCACATTATCACCCTCCTTTGCCGAAATAGGGATAAAGGTGAGGTTCTGTATATGGAGCGTCTGCGCCATCTTCTGATAGTCAACAACAATCTGATTAAACACATCCTCAGAGAAATCCACAAGATCCATCTTGTTGATGGCCACTACAATATGGGGAATGCCCAGCAAACTTGAGATATAAGAGTGTCGCACGGTCTGCTCAAGCACACCATGACGGGCATCAACCAGAATAATACTGAGGTCGGCAGTCGAAGCGCCTGTCACCATATTACGGGTATATTGTATGTGTCCTGGCGTGTCGGCAATGATAAACTTTCTCTTGGGTGTAGCAAAATAGCGATAAGCCACATCGATGGTGATGCCCTGCTCGCGCTCGGCCCTCAGACCGTCGGTAAGCAATGCCAGATTCACCTCCTCGTTGCCACGCGACTTAGAGGCAGCCTCAACGGCTTCCAACTGGTCTTCGAATATCGACTTGCTGTCATAGAGCAGTCGGCCTATCAGTGTTGATTTACCATCATCCACGCTGCCCGCTGTCGAAAAGCGAAGCAGCTGCATATCTAGATATCCTCTTTTTTCCATTTAACTATGAACTTTAAACTAAGAACTATGAACTTTAGAAGTACCCCGCCTTCTTACGGTCTTCCATGGCCGTCTCACTTCGTTTGTCGTCGGCACGACCACCACGTTCGGTCACACGTGTGGCCGCAATCTCCTCAATAATATCCTCTACAGAGTGAGCAGTCGAGATGGTAAGCCCCGTACAGGTAATGTCGCCGATTGTACGACAGCGCACTTGCTTGGTCACAACCTGTTCTGTGGGTTTCAACTTGATACATGGTTCGGCGGCAAGCCACTGGCCATCGCGTTCAAACACCTGGCGCTCATGGGTAAAATAGAGACTGGGCATTTTTATCTTCTCCTGAAGGATATACTGCCACACATCCATCTCTGTCCAGTTGGATATTGGAAAAACACGGAAGTGCTCACCCATTGCCTTACGACCATTAAATATGTTCCACAGTTCCGGGCGCTGATTCTTAGGATTCCACTGGCCAAACTCATCACGATGGCTGAAGAATCGCTCCTTTGCTCTCGCCTTTTCCTCGTCGCGGCGTGCACCACCAATGGCTGCATCGAAGTGATACTTATCTATCGTATCCAGCAGCGTGGTAGTCTGCAATTTATTGCGCGAAGCATAATAACCGGTTTCCTCTTTCACACGACCAGTATCAATACTCTCCTGCACAGAACCAACTATCAGTTCTGCCCCAAGTCGCTCTGCAAGCGCATCGCGATAATCTATCGTCTCCTGAAAATTATGCCCTGTGTCAATATGCACTAGGGGAAAAGGAATCTTGGCAGGATAGAACGCCTTATATGCAAGATGAACGATTACTATTGAATCCTTGCCGCCAGAGAAGAGAATGGCAGGGCGCTCAAACTGTGCCGCCACCTCCCGAAGAACATATATACTCTCAGACTCTAATTCTCTTAAATGTGTGATGTTACTCATATCAAATTTGTTTTGTTATAAGACTCCGTTTCCGATAAAACCCACAATCACCATCAGCAACACGCCGATGATATAAAGAAGGGCACTCCGCCAGCTCTGCGGCTCGTCATCGGTTGGAGAATAATTGAAAGGATCATTAAACGCCATGATTATATCATCAACTAATACTACCACTCAAATACTTCTTTGTAAGCTCGTGCTTAGGATTATTGAAAATCTCCTTTGCATCGCCCTGTTCGATCACCTCGCCGAGATACATAAAAATAACATAATCGGCTATGCGCTGTGCCTGACGCAACGTGTGGGTGACCATCACTATCGAGTAGTCTTTCTTGAGTTTCACAAACAGGTCTTCTACCGTCTTGCTCGAAATGGGGTCAAGGGCACTGGTTGACTCGTCGGCCAGCAGATAACTTGGCTCTACTGCTAACGAGCGCGCCAGACAGAGGCGCTGCTGCTGACCACCGCTGAGTTTATTGGCAGGACTGTACAAACGGTCTTTCACTTCATCCCACAATCCTACTGCCTCAAGATAATGCTTAACAACTACATCCAGTTTACTCTTACCGCGCACACCATGAATACGGCAGCCATAGGCAATATTGTCATAGATGCTCATAGGAAGCGGACATGGACGCTGGGGAACCAGACCAATGTTACGGCGCAGTTCAGTCATCTGACTCGGACCGGCACCGATAATGTCCTGCTTGCCAAGATTCACCTCACCGTCTATCTTTACATTCTCTATAGAATCGACCAGACGATTGAAGGTGCGCAACAAAGTCGTTTTACCACAGCCAGATGGCCCTATGATACAGGTTATCTTGTTCTGTGGGATTTCCACATTGACATTCTTCAGTATATGCGACTTACCTATCCGGATATTCAGATTACGTGTAGCCAGATGGGTATCTTCAAATTTGGGAAATTTTCTATCGACCACAAAAGGTACTTGCACCGTCCAGGGGACGCGCCGACTGATACTGCTGCCAAGCACATGTGAAAGACTAATTGAAAAACTCATACTCTAACCTTTTATTACTTACATTATCTGGGTGCAAAGGTACTATGTTTCAAGCACCTGAGCAATACCTATTCAGCAGTATTAAAGATACCCAGAGTATGGTATTTTACCGTTAAATCTTGTTCCGCGAGAAGCGATTCATAATAAATCTGCCACTCAGACTGAGCACAAGAACGATAGCCGTCAGAACCACAGCAGCAGCATAGGCACGGTCCTGAACCTCAATCTGCGGCGCACTGAGCTGAAAGAACACGCTCAATGGCAGGGAAGCCGTCTGCTGGGTAAGACTGGTAGGAATAGTATCACTGAAACCTGCGGTAAACATCACCCCCGCAGCATCACCTATGGCACGACCGATACTGAGCAGTGTGGCAGTGGCTATCGCGGGTGCTATCTGACGTACGACCACACTAATCGTCTCAAGTCGGGTAGAGCCCAGACTATATCCAGCCTCCAATAGATCCTGTGGGATGGTCTTCGCCACCTCATCCATCGAACGGATAAAAATGGGAATGATAAGCAGTGTCACCACGATGATACCACCAAGGAGAGAGGTGCGCAAGCCAAAGAATATCATGATGGTGAAGCCAAAGGCACCATACACAATACTGGGGATTCCAAACAGCACATCGTAGGCCAAGCGGGCTATGGCTCCAAACTTGGAATATGGTTTGAGATAGACATTCAGGTAGAACACGACTGGTATTGAAATCAACAAACCCAGGACAGTGGCGCCACCTACGATATACAACGAACCTACAATCGCATTGAGGAACCCTCCCTCCTTACCTATGTAAAATCCACCTCCGGGCAACGACGACACCATCTCCCAAGAGAGGACAGGAATACCACGTCTGAACACCGACCAGATGACACTGACCACAAAGAACAATACCAATGCAATTGAGGCATACATCAGTATCTTCCATATCTTTTCTATCATTATAGCTCTCTTCATTGGCTTTGCATTTTACGTAAGACGAGTCGCGACAAGAGGTTGAACGCCAACACCACAAAAAACAAGATGAACGCAGCAAACATCAGTGCACTTTCATAGAGTGGCAGTGACAGCATCTCACCGTAGTTGTTGGCTATCAGGGCAGGAATAGGATAGCAGGCATCAAGCAGCGACCCTGGCACGATGGCCAGATTGCCACATACCATTATCACAGCGATGGTCTCGCCCAGTGTTCTACTGGCAGCCAGCACAATGGCAGCAATCACGCCCGGAGCAGTCTTGCGCAGAACAACATCCTTGGTGGTCTGCCAGCGTGTTGCGCCGAGCGACCAAGCTGCTTCACGATAGTCGCGCCCCACACTGCTGAATATCTCTATAAACAGACTGACAAGCAATGGTATCACTGTGACACCCAGCACTACACCTGTAGCCAGTACAGTATAACCGCTGCTGTTCCTATCCAACGAAGGTGCTACCACATCGGCCACCCACGGCACGATGACCAGCATGCCCCACACGCCATAGATTACAGATGGCAGGCCGGCAAGAATGTCGAGTAAAGGGAAAATATATCGCTTCATGGCTGTATGAGCATACTCTGTCAGATAGATAGCCATGAGCAGTGAGATGGGGATAGCAATGCTGAGGGCCAGCAATGAGACATCAAGTGTACCCATCAAGAAAGGGAAGAAACCAAACTTATTGCTCATTGGACGCCATTCGCCTTCAGTCAGCAAGTCCCAGAGCGAATGTTCTTGCAGGATCGGCATCGACTTCAGATACAAGCCTACTGCCATCGCCACAACCAACAGCAGACTACTGATGGTGAGTATTGCCATCAGTAGCGCTGCTATGCGATCTTTCAATAATCTCTTCTTATTTACCATGATTATTCTTTTACCCCCAATTTCTTCAGGCCTGCGTCAAGTTTATCCTGCGCAATACCGATATACCCCTGCGGGCCATTCTCCTTCTGTCCGTCGGTCAGGATATACTTCAGGAAAGCAACTACCACGGGATCGGTAGGTACACCTTTCGATACTAAATAGAGGTCACGAGCAGGGGGCGATGGATAACGTCCATCTATAATAGCCTTCACCACCCCCTCCTTGGTATCATAAAAATCCTCTTCGGGATCAATCTGTCCGTTATTGTTCACATCTATTGGAGCAACTGCAAGGCCTGGGTTGGGCTTTCCTGTTTTAGTATCGTAAGCATATCCAATATTGTTCAGTCCCAGGCCATTAACATCTTTCTGGATAGCAGCAGCCAATCCAGGATCACCAAACACCGCTGTTCCCTGCAAATCTTCCTGCTTCTTGCCGAGATAAAGTGCCCAAGTCTCTGCAGCTCCACAGGCATCGCTACGGGTATAGACAGCTACAGGTGTGGCATCGCTGCTGGCAACCAACTGGCCCCACGTTTTTTTCTCGCCATTAATCCACAGAGCAATCAAGTCATCGCGCTTCACACCATGTTTCTTCAGGTCGTTGATAGCTGGATTCTTGGCATTGATAGTAGGCACAACGGCATCTTTTGCCACAGCAAAGCCCACAGCCCCGCGCTGTATCTCGGCATCGCTCAGTTCACGGCTCACCATGCCGAAATCTACCACTCCTGCAATAGCATCGGTCACTCCCTTGCCTGCACCGCCTGCCGACACGTCTATCTTCACGCCGGGGTGCAACTTCTGAAACTCATCAGCCCACTGCACAGCCAGGGGATAGAGGGCAAAGGCCCCCGACAAAGAAATTTCGCCACTGAGTTCGCCGTTAGGACCAACTTTCGATTCTTTCTTTCCACCGCATGCTGCAAACACAGTGGACACAGCCAATAGTACGGCTGCTAATTTTAGATAATTCTTTTTCATATGTACCTTTTTAATTATAATGATTCTGACTTCATAAGTTTTTCGCCACCTCGCCTACGAGGGCTATCAAGGGTGTCGGGTAGTTAGGCTCCTTTTCCACGAGCTCGGCTAAGGTGGTATGGAAGAACTGCTCGTCGGCGGTGGAAACATTGGATGCCAACAGTACGGGGGTACCGGGACGCTTGCCTCGAGCGATGAGTGCTTGGGATATCTGTTGCAGTTTCGAGGCCCCCATATAGTAAACCAGCGTCTCGGCATCGGGTGTCAACGGACGGTTGGCATGACCGTTGATGAGTGCTATGCTCTGCGACACCCCTCTTTCGGTCAGACTTACTTTGGCACGTGCTGCCAATGCAGAGGCAGTGGTAATTCCTGGCACTACCGCAACCTCGATACCGCGGTTCTCCAGATAGCGTATCTCTTCTTGTGCATGGGCAAAGAGCATGGGATCGCCACCTTTCAGGCGTACCACCCGCTTACCTTCAAGCGCAGCCTCCAGCAACAGGTGGTTGATCTCATCCTGCTCGGCACTGTGGTGACCACTGCGCTTGCCTACATAGACCAGCTCGGCAGGAAACGTACGCAGGAAGTCCTTGTCCACCAGGTCGTCGTGAAAGATGATATCGGCTTGTTGCAGCGCCTTGATGGCTTTCACCGTGAGCAGTTCCGGGTCACCAGGACCGAAGCCTACGAGGGTCACTCCAGGCGTCTGCTGCTTCGTGCTGGCCAGAGCGGCTATCCGGTCGCGAATAGCGATACTGCGCTTCACGTCCTTGGCATCAGAGGCGACAGAGATGGTCAGGTTGCCATCGCGATAGATGGCAGGCGAAGTAAAGTCACACTCGTCAGGCGAGTCGCACACACTGGTCAGGATACCTCTTTGTCGGGCCAACTGATGAATCTGGTGATTCAGCAGATGATCGCCTGTGCATACAAACAGCAGTGTGACGCCTTCCAGATCGGCCTCGACAAAGGGGCGCTCCTGCCAATGAAAGGGCAACGCTTTGATGCCATCGCTCACCTCGGGTGCTATCACCGTCGCCTTGTCTGTAAAGCGATTCAGTATGGTGGCCTTATGAGTGGCCACCTTACCGCCGCCTACAATCAAGATATTAGCATCGCTGATACGTATATTGATAGGAAGGAAATTCATCTATTTCTTTTTGATTAGCACTTTCCAATAGTTATCCACTTTCTCTGTAGAGAGCACCTCATGCCCCTCCTGACGCACACTGCCAGGCACATTGTTGATGGGCTGACCGTCGTCAAGGAGTATCTCCAGGAGTTGACCGCTCTGCATGGTAGAGAGCTGTATCTTGGTCTTCACGAAGTTCATGGGACATGCCACCCCTCTGAAGTCCTTCTGTACGTCGGCCTGACTGCCTGCAGCCTGAGCTTCCGAAGGCGCTGCCTGCTGTGGCTCTTGCGCTACAGCGGTCTTAAACTGCAACGAATCATCCATATTGGCATAGAGTTCGATGACCTTGGCTGCCAATGCATCCACCTGCTCTCTGACACCAATCAGCGACTCACCATGACGCGCTTTCTCTACCACCTGTTTGAAGTCGGCCGACACGATGCCTGCCTCGATAAAGAGTGTTTCGAAGTTGGCATACACCTCATCGTCGGTTCGTGGATCGGCACCACGGGTGACCAGCAGCATGCGCGATGCAGAGAATACGATATCACGCAGCAGCTTGTCCTTGTCGGCTCCAAGCAGAGCCAGTGCATCCTGCTTCTCCTTGATAGTGGCTTGGTCCAGTTCGATGATGTCGAAGAGACCGGCCGAGCACTCTGCCTGTCCATGACTGGTCAACGAGAACATCTCGTCGGCTCCCCAGTCAAAGTAGTAGTTCTTGTCCTCATCGAAGGCAGGTACATCCTGATAGCGTGCGATAGCTGCTTTTATCACCTCGCTTCCCTTGTCGCGCACAAAGGCATCGTAGCTCTCATACTGCGCTTTCACTTGCAGGTAGCTGCCCAGATAATCCACTACAAACCCCGGTATGTCCTTGGCTGCCAGAAATCCCTGAGCCTCGGCCAGTTCTGTTTTACCGTTCACTCGTGCCCACACGGTGTATGCGGGATAGGGATGATCCACCACCCTACCGATACGGCCACTGAATCCCAAATCGCTCCAGGCATTCTGGGCGCATGAGTTTGAACATCCGTTGATATTTATCTTCAGGTCGGGCAGTTCGTCCAAATTGAGGTTGCTTTTCTCCAGACTGCGGCGTATGCCCTTCACCAGTCCCTTGGGCAGACAGATACCCAGTCGACAAGTGTCGGCACCGGTACACGATGTGAGGTTGTTGAGTATCACCGGCACGTCGAGTTGTAGTCCCAATCCCTTGAAGAACTGATACACATTGGGCAGATATGCCTCGGGGATGTTTCGCACCTGCATGTTCTGGCGCGGTGTAAAGCGGATGACATCGTTGCCAAACTCCTCTAGAAAATCGGCTATTTTCGTAAACACCTCGGGAAACGTGTTGCCGTGAAGGAATGGGATGACAGCAAAGTAGCCATCGCCTACGCTCTGCTTCTGCGCATAGCGGTGCTTCCACGTCTTGAATGCTTCGCTGTCGTCGCTGACGGGGGCAAATGTCGGGGTTTTGTATTCTACGGGCAGCACTGTCGGCTCAAAATCGAGCGATGCATCACCCTCCAGTTTGCGATATTCCTCAAAGTAAAGGCGCTTGGTTTCTTCCTCACCGTTTTTATAGAAGATATAGCGTATGCGGGCCTTGTGGCGATTCTTTCGGTTGCCATTCAGATTAAAGAAATTCTTGGCGGCCTTGGCAGCACGGAACAGGTCTTTCTCGGGCAGGAAGTCGAACACCTGCCAACCCTTGTGGGGCTGACTGGCTACACTACCGCCTAGCAGCACGCGGAACCCGCGCTGACCATCCTTGACAAGGGGGATGAGTCCCAGGTCGGCCACCAGCGAGAAGTTGGCGTCGGTCTCGTTCATGTCGAAGGCAATCTTCAACTTACGAGGCATCGACCACGAATCTTTCTCTGCTATCAGTCGTGTGGTCAGTCCGATGGCATAGGGATATGGGTCGAAGGTCTGGCGGTCGCTGATTCCTCCCAGCTCGTTCACCAGCATATTGCGAATGGTATTACCACCGCCACCCTGCGTGGCCAGCCCCTCCTCCTGAAGCGACAGCAGGGCGGGCGTGGCTTGGTCGATGCTCACGTCATGAATCTGAACCTCCTGACGGGTGGTAATGTGAATATGCGAGCACTCCACCTGGCGCGCTACCTCGGCCACTCGGCGCAACTGGCGTGGGGTGATAAGACCGCCGGTGCAACGGATGCGCAACATGTAATGACCGTCCTGTCTCTGCTCGTAGATGCCCATTGGCACACGGTTAGACTTGAGCTGTGCGCCACTTATCTCACCTTTCTTAAACTGCTCTATGAGCCGCTGATTATACTGTATGTCTGCTATCAGACTTTTGGGAATCGTGTACATATTATTTCGATGCTTAAATGATTAAAATTCTGGCGGCAAAGGTACGGTCTTTTTCCTACAAACGTATAGGTTTTACGAGACAATTTCTAAAAATACCATGTTTGCGTTAGAGCACGAATACCATCATTATGTTATATTTGCCACTCCGCCTTCAATCCATGTAAATAATGATTGCAAAAAAGCGGAGAAAATCCTACCTTTGCACCCGATTTAATTGACAACAAGAATCGGATTTATAACAACAAACACGTATGATACAATACATATCCACCAACCATCTCAACACATCGTTAGATGAACGTGAGAATTACTTCAAAAGACTATGTCGCAACACCAACGGAAGCCCGTCGGTATTCCTGCAGACCTGTAATCGTGTAGAGCTTTACTATGGCGATGGCGAGGTGCCCGACGAGGTGGCGCGACACCTGTTCCGCGTGGTATGCGGCCTGGAGTCGGCCATTGTGGGCGAGCGCGCCGTGCAGGGACAGGTAAAGGAGGCCTACCAGAAAGCCCTCAACAGCGGTATGAAACTGTCGGCAGGACTGCATAAGCTCTTCGAGTGCGCCCTGCAGATAGGCAAACGCGTAAGAACGGAGACACAGATATCACAGGGTGCCGTGAGCCACAGTCTGGCTGCCATCGAGATTATCGAGCAGCAGCACATGGACCTTGTGAATGCACACATCACCATCATCGGCGTGAACAAGTTGACCGAGGACATCGTAAAGTTTCTGAAAAACAAGGGTGCCAAGGTTATGATTCTGGCCAACCGCACCGAAGAGAAAGCCCGCAGGATGGCTGAGCCCTACGGCATTGACGTGCGACCGCTGAGCGAGAAGGGTGATTTCCTGAAGGATACTGACATACTGATTAGTGCCACATCGTCAGAGCAAGCCATCATCTACATGGAAGACCTTAACACCGAGCGACCACTGCTGGCCATTGACCTGGCTTTTCCGCGAGACATTGACCCTGCCGTGACCGAATATAACAATGTGACCCTCTACAATCTGCAGGACGTGGAGCACAAGGTGCAGGACAACATCGCCATCCGTAGCGACGAGGTGAACAAGGCCGAACAGATGATTGAGCACGAGATAGGGGTGCTGCGCGAGATCATGGAGCGCCGCCGCAGCTACAAGACCGTGCGCATAGTGGCGCGCAGCAGCAAACTGTCGCAACTGCAGGTGCAGGAGGTGATGAACCGCCTGCCACACGTGCTCTACGAACTCAAGATACAACAGTCTTTCGGCGACAAACACCAGAAGATTTCGCTGCTGGACGGCAAGGCTCCCGATGATATGTTCACCCGCGAACTGGACCAGGCTCTGCTCAGGGGCGAGGCCGACATAGCCATCCACTCGGCCAAGGACCTGCCTGAGAAACTCAACGACGGACTAGAAGTGATAGCGCTCTACGAGGCTTTCGACAAGACCGACTCGCTGGTGAGCCGCGACCACTTGACACTGGCCCAGCTGCCCCCGGGCAGCAGGATTGGCACCAGTTCGCAACTGCGCCGCAAGGAACTAATGGCGCTGCGCCCCGACGTAGAGATTGTGGGCATTCGCGGATGTATCGAAGACCGTGTGCAACTGGTACGCAGCGGCAAGGTGGATGCCGCCATCGTGGCCACATGCGCCCTGAAGCGACTGGGCATGCAGGATGAGATAACCGAGGTGCTGCCCTTTGCCACACACCCCATGCAGGGTCGTCTGGCCATCACCGCCCGCAAGGGACGCGAGGACCTGAAAACACTCTTTTCCAAAGACAGCATTCTATGACGACACTTTACACGGGAATCATCACCAGCGACAATATCAGCCATGTGCGTCAGCGCTATGGCACCGATGTGGTATGCACACCGCTGCTAGAGATAGTAGCAATGGGCGATGACAGCGCACTGCGCCAGGCTGCCGCCGACATCAACAGCTACGACTATCTGCTGTTCACCAGCCGCTTTGCCGTCAGCCACTTTGCCATATTTCTGCCCCAGCCTCTGCCTCCGTATGTACGCATCGTGTCCATCGGCAGCACCACCACCGCAGCCCTGCTGCAGGCTGGGTTCGCCAATGTCAGTCAGCCCGCCTTCGACAATTCCTACAGCGTCATCCAGTGGTTCAGGGCTCAGCCCCGGGGCAGCGTGCTCATACCGCGCTCAGACATTGCGCTCAGCATCATCCCCGACGGTCTGCGATACCACGGATTCAAGGTGACCACCGTCACCGCCTATCACAACCGTATGCCGGCTGCACCACAGAGGGTTGACCTTGGCACGATAGACCGCATCGTGTTCACATCGCCGTCCACCATCAGCCACTTCGTCAGCATCTATGGTTCGCTGCCTGCCGACAAGGTGTACGAGACGCGAGGCCCCATCACCCGAAAATATTTCGAAACTCAAATAAAAATACAAGACTTATGAAACGATTCAGAGAATTACGCAAGGATCAAGCTACACGCGACCACTATGCCGACGTGAGTGTAGATGTGAAGGACTTTATCTATCCCTACTTTGTCGTAGAGGGCGAGCATGTGAAGGACGAGATAAGTACCATGCCCGGCATCTTCCGCTATTCTATCGACACGCTCGTAGAGGATATCAAGCAAGTATATGCGTTAGGCATCGACAAGGTGCTACTGTTTGGCGTCATCGACGACGCACAAAAGGACGAGCGCGGATCGCTGGCCTATGCCGAGGATGCGCTGGTATGCCGCGCAGTCAGGGCCATCAAGGCTACCCAGCCAGAGATGTGCGTCATCACCGACGTTTGTCTGTGCGAATACACCAGTCACGGCCACTGCGGACTGCTGCACAATCATGACGTGGAAAACGACTCTACCCTGCCCCTGCTGGCTGAGATGGCATACGTGCACGCCAAGGCCGGTGCCGACTTTGTGGCTCCGTCGGCCATGATGGACGGACAGATAGAGGCACTGGACAAGCGACTGCGCGAGGCAGGACTGCGCGACAAGTGCAAGATTCTGGCTTACTCGGCCAAGTATGCCTCGGCGTTCTATGGCCCGTTCCGCGATGCTGCCGACTCGGCACCTGCCTTCGGTGACCGCAAGACTTATCAGATGGACTACCGCACCCACGACCAGGGACTGGAGGAGATTGCCGCCGACATCGACGAGGGTGCCGACTGGACTATGGTGAAGCCTGCTATGCCTTATCTCGACATGATAGCACGCGGCAAGGAGCGATTCCCTGGCATACCGATGGTGGCATACCAGGTGAGCGGCGAGTACTCGATGCTGAAGGCTGCTGCCAAGTTGGGCTATCTTGACGAGCAGCGCGTGGTGTTCGAGAGTCTGATTGCCATCAAACGCGCTGGTGCACAGTATATCATTTCGTATTACGCTAAAGAATACATGAAGCGATGGGCATAAACGAACGCATACTATCAGCAGCCGCCTTTGAACAGGCACAGAGGGTGATTCCTGGTGGCGTCAACAGTCCTGTAAGGGCACTGAAGAGCGTGGGCACCACGCCACTATTTGTCAAGGAGGCCAAGGGTGCCTACCTCACCGATATCGACGACAACAGAATCATCGACTTCTGTATGTCGTGGGGTGTATTCATCCTAGGGCACAACAACGAGCATGTCAGTCAGGCGGCCATCGACGCCGTATGGCGCGGCAGCAGCTACGGCATACCTACCGTCAGCGAAACCATACTAGCCGAAAAAGTGCGCCAGGCATTCCCCTCGATGGAGCGCCTGCGCTTTGTCAACAGCGGTACCGAGGCCACTATGTCGGCAATACGTGTGGCGCGTGGATTCACTGGTCGCAACCTGCTCGTCAAGTTCGAGGGCAACTATCACGGTCATGCCGACCATCTACTGGTGTCGGCAGGGTCGGGTGTAGCCAACATCACCAATGCCTCATCGGCTGGTGTACCCGACGGGTTTGTGAGATATACAGCAGTGCTACCCTACAACGACACCGAGGCGCTGCACTGTTTCTTTGCCGAGCATGGCCACGAGGTGGCAGCACTCATCATCGAGCCTGTGGCTTGCAACATGGGGGTGGTGGTGCCTACTGAGGACTTTCTGAAGGCTACGCGCGAGGTGACCGAACAGTATGGCGCCATACTTATCTTCGACGAGGTGATTACAGGCTTCCGTCTGGCATTCGGCGGTGCACAGCAGCGCTTTGGCATCATGCCCGACATGACTACCGTCGGCAAGATTGTAGGCGGCGGATTCCCCGCAGCGGCCTTTGGAGGTCGCGAAGACATCATGAGGGTTCTGGCTCCCGAGGGACCTGTGTATCAGGCTGGCACACTGAGCGGCAATCCTGTGGCTATGGCTGCGGGCATCGAGACCGTCAGACAATTGTCGCAACCTGGCTTCTACGAGGCGTTAGAGCGTAAGAGCGATGATTTCATTACCAAACTCGAGCAAATCATTGCCGGCAGGGGCATCCAGCTGAACCGATGCGGCTCCATGTTCACATTATTCTTTTCAAGCAAAGCTGATGGATCAGAGCACTTCAACGATAGCCCCGTGCGCAACTTCAAGGACACGCAGCGCTCCGACCAGCAACGCTTTGCCCGCTACTTCCGCAACATGCTCAGTCGCGGCATCTACGTCAGTCCGTCGCAGTTTGAGGGCAATTTCATATCCGAGACTCACACCCCAGAGATTCTCGATTACGTACTGAAAAGCATAGCCGAAAGTATCGATTAACTGTTTCTTCCAAAACCGCCGAGACTCTCATCGGATGAGAATCTCGGCGGATATTTTTTTTACTTTATATATGATTGGTGCAGGTACCTCGTCTGCCAACGCCCGTCATGCCAATCATGCCAACGGAGAAAACAATCCGTCCAGCTGCAATCAGGAGTACGGAGAAAGTCCATTTAGCTACATTTCCACGTTCAGAGGACATGCGGGACTATACGACACTTTTATCACATAATATTAAACTAAAAATATAGAAATGTGGAAAAATTGCAGTACCTTTGCAGCAAAAAATGTAGAGATTATGGAGTCAAAACTGGTAATTTACAATACTCTGACGCGACAGAAGGAGCGTTTCGAGCCGCTTCACGCCCCAAACGTGGGCATGTATGTGTGCGGACCAACGGTGTATGGCGATCCCCATCTGGGACACGCCCGTCCTGCCATTACATTCGACCTGGTGTTCCGATACCTGAAGCATCTGGGTTATAAAGTAAGGTACGTGCGTAATATCACAGACGTAGGTCATCTGGAGCACGATGCCGACGAGGGCGAGGACAAGATTGCAAAGAAGGCTCGTCTGGAGCAGTTGGAGCCAATGGAGATAGCACAGTACTACACCAACCGCTATCACGCGGCTATGGATGCTCTGAATGTGCTGCGCCCATCTATCGAGCCACACGCTACTGGTCACATCATCGAGCAGCAGCA
>JAEEGL013586540.1_pt1 | contig 15823 bp, 10 predicted proteins | sample 9134231 | NCBI WGS metagenome assembly JAEEGL01 (sample SAMN16246548, study PRJNA631951) | gut metagenome | biome: gut microbiome; feature: rumen; material: fiber-attached | host: Bos | place: Iran: Karaj | collected 2018-10
GGGACGAGAGGACGATGGATGAACACTTTGCCCGGAGCCATGGCCAGTGGGTGTGCACTTACTGTGAAACCTTGAACGACGAGACTCTGAGCACCTGCAGAGCCTGCGGCCAGAGGCGAGGCTGAGGGGGGAAACGCAGGGATGTATTGTAAGTATTGCGGAAAACCGATCGACCAGGGCACCATGCGCTGCAAGGTCTGCGGACGCCCGGTGGGACCTTTGGAGGGAGGAAACAGCTTCTGGGACCTGACCGGGGAGCAGCCTGCTCCGGCTGTGCCTGCGGCGCAGGAGGACCCTGCGATCCCGAAGCTGGAAAAGCAGATCGAAGAGCTGCGGGCGGAGCTGGCGTCCCGGCGTGCCCCGAGAAGGGGCGGGGGGGCCTTCCTGGCCGCGCTCCTGGCCCTGGCCGCGCTGGCGGTGGGGGGCTATGGATTCTATCAGACCAAGCTGCTCTCCGGGCAGATCGAGGAAAACGCCGCCCGGATCTCCCGCCTGTCCCAGGAGCAGGAGACCCAGGCCGCCCTGATCGAAGAGGCGCAGAAGCCCATTCAGGCGATATACTTTATCCAGCAGCCCACCGACGCCGCGCCGGAGCTGAACGCCGCCATCCAGGATGAATACACCCAGAACGGCGTGTGGCTCTTCGAGGCGGCCTTCGAGGGCAACTACGGGCCCTATCTCTCCTATTGGGAAAAAGTGGAGGGAGACCCGGCAGATCCGGAGTATATCCCGGTCAGCCAGCTGGAGGGCGACCTTTTCCGGGAGATCACGGTGACTGCACGGGAGGGGAGCAGGACTTCCCGCCTGTACAGCAACGGACCCATCCGCAGAGAGCACGACGGGATATACGTTTTCACGGTGGAGGACTACGAGCACAATCTCTACCACTCCGAGCCGGTCCGCCTGACGGTGATGAAAAACGGCAAGCCGGTGTTTTCCAATGCGGGGAACGCCGAGGCGGAGCAGTCCGAGCCCGAGGCCGAAGCACAGACGGAGGCGGAGGCCGACGGAAGAACACCCTGACAGGAGAGGCGCATGGCGGACCGTGGGGCGCAACAAATGAATATGATCCAGCTGACGGACTTTCTATTCTCCTTCTGCGGGGAGAAAAAGCCCGGCAACGGCGAAGACAGCTACGCCTACGCGATCCAGGAGCGGCGGGCGCTGCTGGGCGTGTTCGACGGCTGCGGCGGCTCCGGGGCGACCCAGTATCCGGGCCTGCAGAACAAGACGGGGGCTTATCTGGCGGCCCGGGCCGCGGCTGCAGCCTGCCTGCAGGAATTCGACGCGCTCGGTCCCGACCAGGAGCTGGAGACCGAAGCCCTGAAGGAGCGGACCACGCGCTATCTGCGCGTGTGCGAGCAGCGGGGCGGTGAGAGCGGCGTGAAGCTCATGGGCAGCTTGACCAAGCGCTTCCCCACCACGGCGGCGGCGGCGGTCTGCCGTCCCGGCCGTGCCGGGATCGAGCTGCAGCTCTGGTGGGCGGGGGACTCCCGGATCTACTGGATGGACGGAGATGGCCTGGCCCAGCTCACCGAGGACGACGTGGGCGGCATCGACCCCATGGAGAACCTGTCCAGGGACGCCATACTCACCAACGCCGTCAGTCTCAGCCGGGAGTATGAGATCCACACAGCCAGGCTGAACCTGCGTGGGCCGGGACTGCTCTTCGCGTCCACGGACGGCTGCTTCGGCTATCTGTCCACGCCCATGGAGTTCGAGCACCTGGTGCTGAACACCCTCCAGCTGGCCGCCTCCCCGGCAGACTGGGAGAAGCGGCTTAAGGAGGAGGTGAGCGCCGTCTCGGGCGACGACTATACCCTGTGCGGCCTGTCTCTGGGCTATGGGAGCTTTTCGGGACTGCAGCGGCAGCTCCGACGGCGGAAGGACCTGACAGAGCGGATGTACATCAACGGGCTGGACGCCTGCACCAGAGAAGAAAAACAGCTCCTGTGGGAGCGGTATAAAGCAAATTACCTGCGTTTTCTCTGCCGCGGCTGAACGCGGCGTCATCGGGGATCCTGCGCACGGGGATCCCCTGCGGGACTGAGTCATGCCGAGGGCATGGCCGAGTCGTGCAAATATTTGTCTGCGCGAAAAAAATAAGGAAAGAGTGTGATGTAATGAGAACGAAAAAGAAGACTTCCCTGGTCGTCAAGATCATTGCGGTGGTCCTGGTCCTGGCCAGCGCCGCCATGCTGCTGCTCCCCTGGATGTCCGCCAAGCTGAACGTCATGGGCCAGTCCTTTGACCTGAGCGGGCTCCTGGATTTTGCCGCACAAATGTCCGGCACCACTGGGGAGGCCATGAAGCAGGAGCTCATGCAGTCGATCGGAGAAGGTGTCGGCGAGCTTCAGCGCGAACTGAACGTATCCATCAACGCGGGAGAGATCACGAACTTCTTCGAGGTGATCCTGAAGGGCAAATGGTCCCCCCTGGATCTTCTGAGCATGCTCGGCTCGGTCAAAAAGGTCGTCCCGCCCCTCCTGACCGCGCTTAACGCGATGCCCGGCGGTATGATGAACCCCGCCGTGACCGCATCCCTGCAGGAGGCCTCCAGCGGCATCAGCACCGCCTATATCATCCTGCTTGTGCTGGTTCTTCTGACGGCGGTCATGGCTGTGGTGGCGATCGTGTGCGCGATCACCGACCACAAGCTCGGCATGATCCCCTTTATGGTCTTTGCGCTGATCCTGCTTGCGCTCTTTATCTATATGGTGGTCGGCGCCAATAAGAACAGCGCGACGGCGACCAACATGATCAGTTCGGCCGCCGATCTGCCCATTGATATGGGCGTCAAGATGGAGCTCGGGATCGGCAGCATCCTGTGCGCGGTCTTTGCGGTCCTGGCCTTCGTGGTCATGTGCCTGCCCTTCGGGAAAAAGGCCGTGGCCGCCCCCGCGGGCGTCCGGATGGCCGGCCCTGCGGCCCCCATGTCCGCCCCCGCCGCCGGCTGGAGATGCCCCGGCTGCGGGACCATGCTCCGCAACGACCAGAAGTTCTGCCTCAACTGCGGCAGCAAGAAGCCTGAGGCGGCTTCCTACGTGCCCACGCCATATGTTGCCCGTACGGCCCCTGCCGCCGGCTGGACCTGCCCCGGCTGCGGCGCCAAGCTGCGTGCCGATCAGAAGTTCTGCCCCAGCTGCGGCAGCAAGCAGCCCGTGACTTCCGCTCCCGCTCCCGCACAGCCCACCGGCTGGACCTGCCCCGGCTGCGGCGCCAGGCTGCGTGCCGATCAGAAGTTCTGCCCCAGCTGCGGCAGCAAGCAGCCCGTGACTTCCGCTCCCGCACAGCCCGCCGGCTGGACCTGCCCCGGCTGCGGCGCCAAGCTGCGTGCCGACCAGAAGTTCTGCCCCAGCTGCGGCAGCAGGCAGCCTGCGGCTTCCGTTCCCACGCCCGCAGCCGCTCCGGAACTGAGACGCTGCAAGTCCTGCGGAGCGACAATGATCGAAGGGCTGCGCTTCTGCCCCACCTGCGGCGCCCGCGAGGAAGACGCGCCTGCGCCGGAGAAAAAGCCTGAGCCTGAGAGACCGGCGATCACGCTTTCTGCTCCGGAGGATATTCCTTCCGCCCCTGCCCAGGAAAAGACGCCTGCCGTGAGCTTCCGGGCGGCGGATGACGACGATCTGTAAATCCATAAGACACACGAGCCTCCGACCGGAGAGGAGCGATCTTCTCCGGCCGGAGAGAGGGATGCATGCCCATGCCTGTTACCGATCGGCAAAGGGTTAGTTCGGATAACCATGAGCGTTTGTTTTGAAAGGAGCATACAAATGGAGTTTGGAAAGAAACCAATCACCCTGTTCAAGGCGATCTCCCTGGCGCTGATCGCCGCAAACCTGATGACGCTGTTCATGATCTGGCTCGGGGGAGCCGAGCGGGGCTTGAGCGCCGGCCTCAGCATTTTTTCTACCGCATACCTGGGCATGTATTCGAGCTTTTGGTCTGTCATGCTGATCATCAACGCCATTCTTATCATCCTGCTGACCGGCCTTGCGGTCTACGGCCTGCTGAAAGATAAAAACAGCCTGGTGCTGCCCCTCGCGGTCATTGGCTTCATCACATTTTTCCTGGCCGTGTTCCAGAAGGCATTCATTGGAGAGTCGGATCTCCATGTCGGCGTCGGCGCATGGCTGATGCTCTTCCTCAGCGCGCTGGCTTTTGTAGCGGCGCTGCTGGATAACCTGGCTGCCGGAAAGCCTGCCGTGGCCCTGGAGGACTTCGGCATCCGCGCCATCTCCTTCTCCGTTACCGGCACAAGCAGCTGGATCTGCCCCGGCTGCGGCGCGAAGCAGAGCGCAGCCAAGAATTTCTGCGAGATTTGCGGCACCAGGAAGCCCGAGCCGCCCCACTGCCCCAACTGCGGCAAGGAGGCGAGGCCCGGCGAGGTCTTCTGCTCCAACTGCGGTACGAAGATCTGATTTGAGCTCTCTGGGGGCGGAACGCCGGCCCCGACCTATATAATTTGGAAAGGATGCGAGCTTCATGTACTACTATTCCCGGTACAGCGACCCCAGCACCGCCCTGATCGTTTTTGCAGTTATCTCCCTGATCCTGACGATCCTGGCCGTCATCTTCATTACCCCCCGCAGAAGAAAACCTGAGCTGAACGGCTTTTTCCTCTGGCTGCACCGCGTGTTCAACTTTGACGAGCTGCTGATCGACAAGATCCTCAAGTTCCTGTACATTTTCTCGACGCTGTATGTGTTCTTCGGCAGCATCGTGATGCTCTGCTGCGGATACGAAGCGTTGCCCTGCCTGCTGGTAATGCTGCTTGGACCCTTTGCGGTGCGTCTGGTGTACGAGGCCATGATCATGTTCATCATCCTGGTGCGCAATGTCTCCGAGATCAACCGGAAGATAGGCGGTACTCCCGCTCCCGAACCGGCTCCGGTCCGCGTCCGTCCCGAAGTCAGACTGTGCCCCAATTGCGGCAAGAAGCTGAACCCCGGCTCCTCCTTCTGCGGCAACTGCGGCTCCAGCGTACCTCCCACCTCGGGCAGCACTCCGTACTGATTGCCCTACAGATCCATATCATCAGGAAAGCGTCCCCTGCCCGGCGTGCCCGGGCAGGGGCTTCCCCCTTTGATACGGCTGCTCCCGCAGCAGACGGGAACGGCGGTATGAGAGGACAGGCGGAGGAGATCTCCGACATCAAAAAAGGAGCGGTACGCCGGGCGGAACAGGCCGGGCGGCAGAGACAGAGAGACGATGAAAACCTGTAAAGCCTGCGGGGCGGAAAACGCCGAGACCCGCGACACCTGCGCATTCTGCGGGGAAAAGCTGAGCGAACAGCCTGCTCTGCTGGGGAGCCTCGCCCGTAAATCCGTCCCGGACGGGGAGAAAGCGCCTGAAAAGGGCGCGGAGCCTGAAAAGGGCGCGGAGCCTGAAAAAGGCGCGGAGCCTGAAAAAGAACCGGAGTCTGAAAAAGAACCGGAGTCTGAAAAAGAACCGGAGTCTGAAAAAGAGGCCGGACAGGGCACCGGACTCATGGGCAGCATGGGCGGCGTGCGCTATAAGGACGAGCCGAAGGAGAAGCCCGCCGAGCCGAAGGAGAAGCCCGCCGAGTCGAAGAAAAAGCCCGCCTCCACCCGGAAAGGGACGGGGCTTGCCGGCAGTATGGGCGGCGTGCGCTACCAGGATGAGGCGAAGGAGAAGCCCGCCGAAACGAAGAAAAGCATTCCTCCCGTCCGAAGAGGGACGGGGCTTGCCGGCAGCATGGGCGGCGTGCGCTACGGCGTGCGGCCCAAGGACGCGCTGCCCGAGGACAAGGGCGTTGCCGGCAGCATGGGCGGCGTGCGATACGGCACCAAGCCCAAGGATTCCCCGCCGGAGCCCGGCCCCACGCCCCCGGAGCCTTCGAAGCCGGAGGAAAAGAAAAAAGGCCCGGACCGGGGCGTGATCATCGCTGTCGCGCTGACCGTGGCTGCGTTGGCCGCCGTGGTGCTGCTGGTGTTCTGGGACGCCCTCTTCAACAGCGTGCAGATGGCCAAAGTGGGCATTGGCGGCTTCGTCAACTACTACAAGCCCGTGGAAGAGGAAGAGCTGCAGGAGGAGGACGGCGTCCTCTACGTGGGAGACGAGATCGTCGTCGTCTCCGGCCTGGGCGTCTCCTACGAGGAAATGGAGAGCTTCTTCGCGGAGCGGAACATGCAGATCGTGGGTTATGTGGAGCTGATCGACACCTACCAGGTGACACTGGATGACACCTACTCCCTGCAGCAGCTTCACACAATGGCAAAGGAACTGGAGCAGGACGACCGCGTGGATTCTGCCACCATCAACGCAGTGCGGGAGAAGGACCGCTTCGACCTGCCCTCGGACCCCTGGGACGAGATCTCCGACTGGAGTCAGCCCCGATTCCAGAGAGGGAACTGGGGGGTCATGGCCATCGGCGCGCCCTCCTGCTGGGAGCGTTATGAGCCGGAGGAAGTCCGCGTGGGCGTGATCGACAGCATGTTCGACGAGAGCAATCCGGATCTGAACATTGCCGTTGCCAAGGACAATGACGTCTACTACTACTGCAACAATGAGGACGATAAGCTTCACGGGACCCACGTGGCCGGAACCGTCGGCGCGATCCACAACAACGGCCTTGGCGTCACGGGCGTGGCGGAGAACTGCGCGCTCTACTGCTACTCCGCCTACGGCTACGAGGGGACCATCGAGACGGTCAGCGCCATCGCGGAGCTGGCGGCCCAGGATGTGCGGGTGATCAACTACAGCATGGGCTATATCCCCGAGGTCCGGGACCCTGCCATCGCAAGCGACGGCGTGGAACGGGATATCTATTACCAGTCCGACGCGGACTTTTCCGAGGCCGCGCTCCGGCATCTGCTGGCAAAGGGCTACGACTTCGTCCTGGTCTGCTCTGCCGGCAACGACCCGGTGGACGCCCTCTGGGCCAGCGAATTCACCTACATCGACGACCCGGATATCAAGGCCAGGATCGTGGTGGTCGGCGCGGCGGGGATCCTCCGGGACGGGAGCTACTATCAGGTGGAGTGGAGCGCCGTGGGCCGCCGGGTGGATCTGCTCGCACCGGGGATCGATATCTTCAGCCTCTGCGCCGGGGGCGGAGGCGTGTACATGAGCGGGACCTCCATGGCCGCGCCCCACGTGACCGGTGTGTGCGCCAGCGTCTGGGCGATCAACCCCTCCCTCAGCGGCGCGGACGTGAAGCGGATCGTGGTGGAGACGGCCAATATCCCCGTGCGCGGCAGCAGCGCGATGATGCTGAACATGGAGGCCGCCATGGCCGCCGCCAAGCCCTAAACCCGCCGGAACGGGCAAGAGAAAACAGGGCTTGCCGGGCATCGAGGAGACGCCTGAAAAACGGGAGAAACGCGGCGGTGCGGTTCCGCACCGTCTGCGGAGCGAGGAATGAGAACCGGAGCGGGGCGGCGCTGGCCGTCGTCTGCCAGTCCCGGCGCGCCGATCGAAAAAGGAGAGAAGAGCATGAAACTGACCAAGATCGTCATCACCGGCGGCCCCAGCGCGGGCAAGACCACCGCCATGAGCTGGGTCCAGAACGCTTTTTCCAGGATAGGCTATACGGTGCTCTTCGTGCCGGAGACCGCCACCGAGTTCATCACCGGAGGCGTGGCCCCCTGGACCTGCGGCAGCAACCTGGATTACCAGAAGGTGCAGATGCGCCTGCAGATGGAGAAGGAGCGCCTGTTCGAGCAGGCGGCCCGGACCATGCCCGCCGAGAAGATCCTAATCGTCTGCGACCGGGGCACCATCGACAATCGCTCCTACATGAACGACGAGGAGTTCGCCGCCGTCCTGGCCGACTGCGGCAGGACCGAGGAGGAGCTGCTGCTGGATTACGACGCGGTCTTCCATCTGGTGAGCGCGGCCAAGGGCGCGGAGGAGTTCTACACCTACGCCAACAACGCCGCCCGCTACGAGACCGTAAAGCAGGCGGTGGAGCTGGACGACCGGCTTATCGAGGCCTGGAGGAAGCACCCCCACCACTATATCATCGACAACTCCGTGGAACTGCGGGAGAAGCTGAAGAACCTGATCGCCGCCATCCGGAGCTTTCTGGGCGAGCCGGAGCCCTTTGAGATCGAGCGGAAGTTCCTGGTGGAGATCCCCGACGCGCAGTGGCTGGCGAGCCTGCCGGACTGCCGCCGGGTGGAGATCGAGCAGTGCTATCTGCCCACCGTGGTGGACGAGCGGCTGCGCATCCGCAAGTGGGTGGAGAACGGCCAGGCCATCTATTACAAGACCCGCCGCCGCCGGGTGAACGGCAAGCGCATCGAGGTGGAGGAGCGGCTGACCCAGCGCGGTTATCTGGAGATGCTGGAGGAGGCGGGGCCGGAGGCGCGTCCCCTGCGCAAGACCCGCTACAGCATCAACTACGAGGGACAGCTGCTGAAGCTGGACTTCTATCCCTTCTGGCAGGACCGGGCCATGGTAAAGGTGGAGCAGAGCGAGGGCGACGAGCTGCGTCTGCCGCCTGAGCTCAGGCAGATCCGGGAGGTCACCGACGATATCGCCTACAAGGACTACACCCTGGCGGCAAAAATGCCGAAGGACTGAAAGGAAAAACGAAAAAGCACCCCCGTGCCGAAAGGCACGGGGGTGCTTCATTGCGCTTTGCGGGGGAGGCGGCTTATTCCTTCGCGCCGCCCAGGACCTTTTCCTTTTCCACCTGCAGCTCGTCGATCTTCTTCTTGGACAGGGGATACACGAAGCGCAGCAGGATAAATACCAGCAGGAACAGCACCGCCGGGATCAGCGCGGAGGAGTTGTACATATGATCCAGGATCGGCTGCTGCGCCGCCTCATCCATGTTCTTGATGTTCAGGACGTTGTCGGTGTAGCCGATGTTCAGCAGGACGGAGTTGATGAGGATGGCAGCCACGGTCTGGCCCAGTTTGCGCATGAAGGAGTAGAAGGAATAACTGGTGGCCTCGTCATGCAGGCCGAACTTAACTTCGTTGTAGTCGATGGCGTCGGAGGCCAGCACCCAGACCAGCAGGAAGATGAAGGCGGTGCCGATGCCGGTGAACAGACAGAAGGCCAGGAAAACGTAAGGATTGTGGGTATGCAGGAGGAAGAGCACGAAGTTCATGACACTGGCAAAGAGGATGCCGTAGGCGCACACATCTCTGCGGCCGAACTTGTTGCCCAGCTTGCCGGCGAAGAACATGATCACCGCCACGGGCAGATAGATGCACGCCTGGGAGTAGATGAACAGTCCCTGTTTGAAGTAATAGTCAAAGAGGTAGGAATAGTAGCCGGTCTGGAACATCTGGGCGGCCAGGAAGAGCATGGAGGCCAGGGACACCGCCATGAAGGGGCGGCTCTTGAGCAGGGTTTTGACCACCTTCCAGGTCTGACCCTTTTCCCGGGGCTCGGGCTTGGAATCCACGCGTTCCTTGTTCCAGCGATAGCACAGATAAAAGGCGATCACAGCCAGCACGGCGATGACGATAACACCGGTGAGGGTGTTGGAATACACCATGTGGCGTTCGTCGCCTTTCCCCACGACGGCGTAGAAGGTAAGCAAGGCCATGGCGGGCAGCGCGCCGAAGGTGGAGCCCACGGAGCGGAACACCGACAGGGTGGAGCGCTCCTTGTCGTTGGAGGTGACCACCTGTGCCAGGGAGCCGTAGGGGATGTTGATGCAGGTGTAGAGCATGCCGAAGAGAATATAGGTGACGTAAGCGTAGGCCAGGTACTGCCCCTGAGTCAGACCGGGGATCTTGACAAACATCAGCACGCCCGAAATGGACACGGGGATGGCGAAAAACTTGATCCAGCGGCGGTAGCGTCCGTCCTTGGCGGGCCGGGCACCGTCAATGATGCGCCCCCACATGGGGTCGTTGACGGCGTCCCAGATCCGGGCAATGACCATCATGAGCATGATGTCCACGATGCCGATTTGCAGGATGTCCGTGTAATAGCGCTGCAGGACGCTTTGCACCAGGCCGAAAAGCAGGCAGGAGCCGAAATCGCCCATGGCGTAGCCGATCTTATCCTTGGCCTTGATGCCGCTGGTTCTGGCAATGTAACCTTGTTCCATGCGTTTCCCTCTCATTTCTGTTTTTTTGCGGGGATATGATGCTTTATTCTACCTTATGAGCGGTGCATCCGTCAATCGGGATCCGGCGTTTTATTCCGCTTTTCCCTCCCGGTCCCGGATGACCTTCTCCAGCTCGGCCAGGAGCTTGTCCGCGGGAATGCCGCCCATGCGGGCCGCGTCCTTCACCCGCATGCGCTTGAGCAGGAAGCGGGTGGCAGGGTTGTCCATGGCCTTCAGCTCCGGGTAGAGCCTGGGCAGCTCCTGTTCCAGCCAGGGGTGCTCCTCCTGGATCCGGGAGAGACTGGTGTTTTCGTCGTAAAGCATGGGATCGCTCCTCTCTGTTCGTTTGATGCCCTATTTTATCACGCCGGAGCCAAAAGGGAAAGGGGTTTCGGTTGTGCGCCGGCGGGATTTGTGGTAAAATCAAGAAAAAACAGCCCGGGAGGGAAGAATGATGAAGAGTGAACGGGGCCTGCCCAGGTGCGTCGTCACCGCCAAGGGGACTGGCTGGGTGAACACCGGCCACCCCTGGATCTACGAGGGAGAGGTCTGCGGCCTGCAAGGGGACTTTGAAAACGGCTGCCTGGCGGACGCGGTGAGCAACCGGGGCCGCTGGCTGGGGACCGGCCTCTACAGCGAGAAGAGCAAGATCCGCCTGCGGCTCATCTCCCACAACCCCAACGACAAATTCGACGCGGCCTTCTGGCGGCGGCGCATCCAGTACGCCTGGGACTACCGCAGGACGGTCATGGACGGGCAGACCGGCTGCTGCCGGCTCATCTTCGGGGAGGCCGACGGCTTCCCGGGGCTGACGGTGGATCGCTATAACGATATTCTGGTGACACAGACCCTTTCGGTGGGGATGGAGAAGCTGAAACCGGTGATTTTTCCGCTGCTGGTGGAGGTACTCGCCAAGGACGGGCAGGAGATCCGCGGCATCTTCGAGCGCAACGACGTCGCCATCCGGGAGCTGGAAGGGCTGGAACAGGGCAAGGGCTGGTACGAGCTTCCCGGCCTGCCCGCGCCGGAGAGCCCCGTGACGGAGATCTGCGAAAACGGCGTGCGCTATCTGGTGGACGTGGAAAACGGACAGAAGACCGGCTTCTTCCTGGACCAGAAGTTCAACCGCCTGGCGGTGGCGCGGCTGGCCAAAGGCCGCCGGGTGCTGGACTGCTTCACCCACACCGGTTCCTTCGCCCTGAACGCGGCCAGGGGCGGGGCGGAGTACGTGGAGGGCTGGGACATCTCCGCCGCCGCCGTGGCCATGGCCGGGGAGAACGCCCGGCGCAACGGCGTGTCCCACATCGTCGACTTCCAGCAGCACGACGTGTTCGAGCGGCTGACGGAGCTGGCGGAGCGGGCCCACAAGCCCTTCGACTTCATCATCCTGGACCCGCCGGCCTTCACCAAGTCCCGCAGGACCGCGGACGCCGCCGAGGGGGGCTATTGGGAGATCAACTACCTGGCCATGAAGCTCCTGCCCCGGGGCGGGTATCTGGCCACCGCCTCCTGCAGCCACTTCATGCCCAACGAGCGCTTTGAGCGGATGCTCCAGTCCGCCGCCCGGAAGGCGGAGGTGCAGCTGCGGCAGATCGAGGTGCGCCAGCAGGCCCCGGACCACCCCATCCTCTGGAACGTGCCGGAGACGGACTACCTGAAGTTCTACATTTTCCAGGTGGTGTGAGGCGCAGCCTCCCGATCCCCGGGGGAAAAAGCGCGCGGGGCTCTTCCCTTTCCGAAAATAATATGATAAAATCACTATGTATAAACAAATTCGGGACCATGAGGAAAGGGGCTTGACGAGCGTGACGGGGCAGGCGACAATTTTGTCGGTCGGCAGAAGGGCCGGGGCTTTCGTCGGCCTTACGCCGCCATCCCCCGAGTTTATACCGTTTTTAAAGGCGCAGAGCGCCCGCTGACGCGGGCCCTCCGCGCCTTTTCACGCGCACAAGCCTTCCCCTGGAGGGGAAGGTGCCCCAGTTCGCAAACTGGGGCGGATGAGGTGGGCTTTGCGCGGGAGCCAGGCGCACGACACCTCATCAGTCATCCGGCTTGTGTGGGACGCCGGATGACAGCTTCCCCTCAAGGGGAAGCCAAACGCCTGTCATTGCGAGGCCAGTTCGCAAACTGGCCGCGGCGATCCGTTTCTCTTTCTTGGGGACGGGGAAGACGGATTGCCACACCAGTGACGTCGGTCACTGGTTCGCAATGACGCCGCCCCTTTGCTCCGTAAACGAACGAAAAATAAAAAACAAATTAGGAGGTACGAGACATGAAACATCTGAAACGACTGCTGGCCCTGCTTCTGGCGCTGGCGCTGTGCCTCTCGCTGTTCCCCGCGGCCCTGGCCGAGGAGGACGAGGAGATCGGCACCATCTCGCTGGTTGAAGATCCCGTAGAGGACGTCGCCCCGGACGTTCCGAATGATGACACGGGCGTGCCGGAGGACGAACCGGAGGCCCCGCCCTCCGTCCCCGACGAGCCGGCGGAGGTGTCGGCCTCAGGCACCTGCGGGGACAATCTGACCTGGACCCTCACCGACGACGGCGCCATGACCATCTCCGGCACCGGCGACATGACGGATTGGAGCAACACCAGTGACGTGCCCTGGTACAGCATTCGGAGCAGCATCAGTTCTGTCGTGATCGAAAACGGTACGACGAGCATCGGAAGAAACGCCTTCCGTGGCTGCTCCAAGATGGAGAGCATCTCGATCCCGAACACCGTTACGGCGATCAAAGGCAGCGTCTTTGCCGACTGTACTTCGCTGACTTTCATTAGAATCCCGGGCTCAGTACAGTCGTTCGGCAGCTCATTGTTCACCCGCTGCCGTGCTCTGGAGACGGTGCGCTTAGAATATGGTATACCGGAAATCGGAAGCTATATGTTTTCCTCGTGCGAGAGTCTGCAAAACATTTGGCTCCCTGAAAGCATCACGAAAATCGGCTCTAATGCCTTCCAGTCCTGCATAAGCCTGAATAATATCACCATTCCCGCTGCCGTGACGAGCATAGGCAGCAATGCCTTCCAGGATTGCACCGCTCTGACAAGCGTGACCTTTGCCGGCCCCGCGCCGACGATCAACAGCTCCGCTTTCGCAAACGTTGTCGCCACGGCCTATTATCCCGTTTATGATTCCACCTGGACCGCTGACAAGCTCCAGGGCTACGGCGGGGCGCTAACCTGGTCCGGAGTATTTGGCGTCAAAATCGGCCGCACGGAGGTCACTGAGGAAAACAAGGACGACATCCTCGGCGACGGGAAGTTTTCCTTCGACGGCGACCACACCCTGACGATCCACGGCGACTATTCTACAGATGACTCTCAGCCGATCATCGACAACTACGGCCTCGAGGGTCTGGAGATCCACACGGAAACTGCGGCAACCCTTTGGGCAGGAGAGTCGAAGCCGGTAATCCGGCTGGCCAAGGATACGACCTTTACCGGGGAAGGGCTGACCGTATTCGGAGAATTCACGAGAGGAGAAGCCATTTCCGCAGACAGCACCGCAACGGTCACGGTCCGGAATACGAAGCTGACTGCGGATTGTGCGTACAGTTACAACGATGAACTATTGAACATTGATCAGGTCCTCTTAGGCGGTCATTGGGTGATCGACGATGCCACCCTCTGCGTATCTTCCGATCCGTATTATTGGACAATGGACGTGGACAGCATTACTCTGCAGAACTGCTATATCACTGAGCCGGAAGGCGGCCGGATCAGCGACGACGGCAGAATGATCGTAGATGCGAATGGTAATAGAACCAATTATGTGTTGATCGAACCGAACCTGACCGGTTACTACCTGATCGGCCCCGACGGCTGGACCGACGCCAATCTCGACGAGGGAAACAAATTCAGAAAGAATCAGGCATCTCTCTCCAAATACATGCTTCAAACGAGCCTGAGCGTGAACGATCCCATCAAGGTCGTGAAGGCGGATCACGGCGTGATCACCGCCTGGTATCCGGACGGCTTCGGCAACGAGTACGTGGTGGATGCGGTCCACGCGGGAGACGTGACGATCACCTTCTGTGAGACCTATCAGAACGACTGGGCCTCCTTCGGCGGCTATTTCCACGTTCTGCATGACTTCGGGATCAAAGCGGACGGTCAGAGCGTCACCTCGGACAACATGACAGACGTCCTGGGTGACGGGATCTTCTCCTTTGACGGGAACCGCACGTTTACCGTAAACGGCAGCTTCAAAGCGGGCTGTGAAGGAGTTTTTGTGGGCAGTTCTCTGGTTCCAGCCTTTTTTCGACAGCATTCTTTGATAGAGAATCATACCTGTGACGACCTGATGATCGTTTTCGGCCAAATGGCCTCCCTCAGCGGTTACAGTTTGAATGATAATAATGGTAACGCTGATTTTGAACCTGCTCCCGGCTTCCTCTTTTCTGCGAATACCACCCTCACCGGCGCGGGGATGACGGTCAGTTGGGACACGAGAATATACGGGGGAACAGCGGGCCTTGAACTGGTGCCGTCACGCAGTACGATCCAAGTCGATTCCGGCGCGAAGCTGACTGTTCTGGACACCGTGCTGACGGATGCCAGCGATGAGGGAAGCGTCGTCCGTTCGATCGAGGGCAGCGACGGAGCGCAGCTTGTGATCAATCATTCCACCGTGACTGTGAATAACGGCGTCACCGGCTTTGCCGGTGGCATCGAGCTGATCGGCTGCGCGATCGTGGAGCCCGCCGGCGGCCGCATTAGCGACGACGGCGCCAGCATCGTCAACGCCGACGGCACGCCGGCCGCCCATGTGGTGATCGAGCCTGTGGCGTCCAGTGCCGGCCAGTGCGGCGACGAGCTGTATTGGAGCTTCGACAGCGACAGCGGCAAGCTCACAATCTCCGGCACCGGCGAAATGTGGGATTTCACCGTCGAAACGGTACCCTGGGCGGACTACCGGAGCCAGATCGTATCCGTCGAGATCCCGGAGGGCGTGACTGGCATCGGGGATTATGCGTTCACACAATGTGCGTTCTCGAGCGTGACCATCCCGGACAGCGTGACCCGTATCGGAGAAGGGGCTTTCGCATCCTGCAAAGTGGAGTCCGTAACGATCCCCGCCGGCGTCACGAGTATCGGAAAACAGGCCTTTTATAACTGCTTGTGGCTGAGCGCCTTTTTCGTTGACGAGGCCAACGCATCCTATTCCGCGGTGGATGGAGTCCTGTTCAGCAAAGACGGGACCACGCTCATCGTCGCCCCGATCGCGCACTCGTATGACGTCTACGCGATCCCGGCGGGAGTGACACGCATCGAGGACTTCGCTTTCGCCAGTTGCGGGGACATGGACGGCGTGGAGTTCCCGGCAAGCCTGACGGAGATCGGACAGGCTGCGTTCTGGAGCTGCGGCAACCTTACGAGCGTGTGCTTCCCGCAGAACCTGAGCGCCATCGGAACGGTGGCGTTCTCCGGTTGCACAGCCCTGGCCGAGATCCGCTTCCTGGGCCACGCCCCGACCTTCGGGACGTACGCGTTCCGCAACGTCCGCGCCAATGCGTATTATCCCGCCGCCGACGAGACCTGGACCGAAAACGTCCGCCAGAACTACGGCGGGACGCTGACCTGGCTTCCCTTTGACTTTTATCTGCCGGATGGCTACTACCTGATCGGCCCGGACGGCTGGGAGGTCGTCAACGTCGACCCGAATGAAAAGTTTGTCGTGAACCCTGCGATCGCGGCGTATACGTTGACCACCACCCTGACCGCGGGCGACCCGGTCAAGGTCGTCGAGGTGGAGGACAGCGCCATCACGACCTGGTACCC
>JAEEGL014518782.1_pt1 | contig 15823 bp, 14 predicted proteins | sample 9134231 | NCBI WGS metagenome assembly JAEEGL01 (sample SAMN16246548, study PRJNA631951) | gut metagenome | biome: gut microbiome; feature: rumen; material: fiber-attached | host: Bos | place: Iran: Karaj | collected 2018-10
ATCACTCCCATTATCTATTTCACGTTAGCCCTGAAATGGTGGGCCCTGTTTGCTATTATCCTCTTTATCTTTGCTTTGGCCACCCCCAACTATCTTGTAGACGACAAGTGGGACAGCACCTTCTTTAAAATGCCTTTCGTCTTGTTACATAACCTATTGAAGAGGTTTAAGTGGGGACGTCAATTAGAAGAGAAGATCAATCTCAAGAAATAAAGCCTATGCTTTTGCATCTCATCCATATTATCGACATCCTGTTATGGATTATCATAGCTGCTTCCGTTGGCTATATCCTGTTCTTTGCCTTGGTGTCCACGCTATGGAAAAAACGCGTGTCGTCACTGACCCAGATGCTTGAAGGTCAAGTAGCTGCTAATAGAAAAAAGGACCATTTCAGTTATCTTATCCTCTACCCTGCCTACAACGAAGACCGTGTCATCGTCTCGTCAGTCCATAAGTTCTTGGGGCAGTATTATCCTTACGGCAGTTTCCATGTCGTGGTCATTTCAGACCATATGAAACCTGAAACCAACGAACTATTAGCCGAACTGCCCATCACCCTGTTACAGCCTGTCTTTGAGAAAAGCTCCAAGGCCAAGGCCATGCAGTATGCTATGACTTACCTGAAGGAACATGGCATCGATGGAAACGAACAAATAGACTTCGACTACATCATCATTCTTGACGCAGACAATGTTGTGGAAGGTAATTTCCTGGAGCAACTTAACGAAGTCTGTGTGCGCGGCTACAAAGCCATTCAGTGTCACCGTTGTGCCAAGAACAACGACAACGACATTGCCGTGCTCGACGGGGTCAGCGAGGAGATTAACAATACCATTTTCCGTAAGGCCCACAACCGCATCGGCCTATCTTCAGCCCTCATTGGTTCCGGCATGTGTTTCGATTACCAGTGGTTCCGCGAGAATGTCTATAAACTCACCACAGCTGGCGAAGACCGCGAATTAGAAGCCCTACTGCTGAAACAGAAGGTACACATCCACTACGAGCCGGACATCCATGTCTTCGACGAGAAAGTCAGCAATAAGGATAATTTCCAAAAGCAGCGTCTGCGTTGGATGACTGCACAGATTCAAAGCCTGTTTAGCCTCCTGCCATACATCCCAAAGGCCATTTTTACAGGCAACATCGACTTCATCGACAAGACTGTTCAGCAGGCTCTCATCCCACGTTCCATGTTGGTAGTTGCCACCTTCGGTATGGCCATACTGACGACCATCGTTTCACTCATCTTCTCGCTCTATTGGTACATCAAGTGGTGGGGTCTGTTCCTGGCCATCTGTATCGCCCTCTACATCGCAACCCCCAAACAGCTGCGCAGCCATTCTGTCTTCGGCAAGATTCTCTCCCTGCCCATGCTGGTTTGGAAGATGATTCTCAACATCCTGAAGATAGACCGTAAGAACACGGACTTCATCCACACCACTCACGAAAAATAAATTGACAAAAAAGCTATAATTTATGGGAGCATACATCAATATTGATCACATCGGTTTTAAATGTGCAAGAAACGGAGAATACGTTGATAAGTCGGACTTAATTACCGCTATCAACAGCTCCTTGTGTACAGAACGACAATTCAGTTGCTTTTCCCGATGCCGCCGTCTTGAAATGTCTATGGCTGCTAAGATGCTATGGGCATATTACGACAAATCATGTGATTCACGTTCTCTTTTTGCCGACTTGGTGCTCATTCCCCGTAAGAACGTTTCCGCATCCGTCATCATCTTTGAATTGAAGTGTGACGAAGCTCTCAGACTGCTGTCCAACAAATCCGAGAGAGGAACTATTGCCCAAAAACTTGTACAAGAAACTGTCAACATTCTCCTATTCGGTATAAATTTTAACAAAAATGTCGAAGGAACATCTTTTTATCATTGAGAACTTGTAATATGAGAGTAATCTACGACGCACCAGGACAAACATGTAATCGACTATGGAGCTATGTCGCCTCTGTTGCAAAGTGTATTGCAGAGCATCAAAGAATGGTCATCATATTTCATGACGAAACAATAGAGGACTTCCCATCTTTCCTTCATTGTCCGTTTATCTATTTTCCACTATGGAATAAGTGTTTTTTTGAACACTTCAATGGCTGGAAATATTACAAAGGATTGACATGGCGTATAAAATTTGACCATAAAAATATATGGGGAAAGATTTGTGAGTTTTTCGGCTTTACCAATGGATGGGATACTCGTTCCGATAGTCATCACCTTATCTCCACACTTCCGGAGCTGAAGAAAATCTTTCGTCCAAAAAGCGAGATAATGCAGAATGCACAGACTATGATTAAAGAATTGAAAAATAATTCTGACCTTGTGGTTGGTGTTCACATTCGTCGTGGCGACTATGCCACATGGCACAATGGCCGATTCTTCTATGAATTAGAAGACTATCACCAATTCATGCTCCGAGTAAAGGAAGTATATCAAGACAAACGAGTGAGTTTTTTCATTAGTTCCAACGAGGACTTTTCGTTAAATCTCTTTGAGGACTGTATTTGCCGTCGCTTCGGCAAAGAACCATCTGGAGCAATACTCGATTTATATACTCTCTCTCTATGCGACCGTCTCATTGGTCCCTTCAGCACCTATTCGCGTTGGGCTTCTTTTATTGGTGAGATACCACTATGTTTCATTGAGTCGAAAGACCAACAATTTACAGAAGATCGTTTCTCAAGGATTGTGGACTTCTTCCATTTCGAGAATGGAAAAGAAATCTATGATTGGTAGTCATACAGTAGTTAACATCCTGTATTTATGGGAGAGCGAATACATAGAAGTGTGATGAATATCAAGGTGGGAATGTTTTTCTATATCATTTCCATCATCATGGCATTCTTCTCTCGCAGAATTTTCCTTGACTGTCTGGGGATTGAATTTATCGGCTTGACAGGGATGTTAAGTAACATCCTGACCTTCTTAAGTGTGGCAGAACTAGGTATCGGATCAAGCATCATCTATTTCCTTTTCAAGCCAATACAGGAAAACAATCATGAGAAAATCAACGAGATGATGTCGATGCTGGCATTTCTGTATCGCTGTATCGGTCTTACGATTGGAGGGTTAGGCATACTCATCAGCATCTTCTTCCCGTGGTGGTTCGGACACCTTAGCTTAGGGCTTCCAATTGTCTATTTCGCTTTCTATGCTTTCTTGGCGCAAAGCATTACTGGCTATGTTCTTAATTATCGACAACTACTCCTTGCGGCCAATCAGAAGCAATACGTGGTTAGTGCATATTTCCAAACAATTGGCATTGTGCAATATGCGATTCAAATAGTGCTTGCATGGAATTGGCATAATCTTTATCTCTGGATTATCATTGGTTTTGTCTTTACAATAATAGGCTGCATTATTCTAAATTGGCGTATACATAAAGAGTATCCGTGGCTCACCATTAATCTGAAGGCAGGCAGAAAGATGCTTCGAACATATCCAGAAGTACTCAAGAAAACACGCCAGATTTTTACACTTAAAATGAAGGACTTCATCTTATACCGTAGTGATGAAATATTGGTTGGTACCTTCGTGTCAGTAGCAAAAGTGGCTTTCTACGGCAACTACACCATGATTATCAACAAACTCATTTATGTCGTAAACATCCTTGCCGACGGAATGAGTGCGGGTGTCGGGAATCTGGTAGCAGAAGGTAACAAGCAGCATATTATGAAGGTATTTTGGGAAATAACAGCAACTCGTTTTTTCATCACGGGCATGGTCATCTATCCATTACTTTTGTTTTTCCAACCTACGATAAGCTGTTGGGTAGGGTCTCAATACCTTCTTCCCACATTGATAGCCTATCTGCTCATTTTTAATCTGTTTCTCCGTCTGCAATACAATACAGTAAACATGTTTATTGTGGCTTCAGGACTATATGACGATGTATGGACAAACTGGACAGAACTGATTATTAATCTGACAGTGACACTTGCACTTGCTCCTCATTACGGAATTGTCGGTATATTGTCTGGTAAGATTGTCAGCGTATTTTTCTTTTTTGTTTTTTGGAAGCCATACTTTCTCTTCTCAAGGGGCTTCCATGAAAGTGTATTGGTATATTGGCGCGGAATGACACGATACTTTTTCATTTTCTTTCTTTTTGCCGCAATCACCTATGCTATTAAATGGTTCATCGTTGATAATTTAGAGGTGTCCTGGCAATCTCTATTTTGCATGGGGCTTGTTATAATTCCCCCATTGCTCCTTCTCTATTTTCTAACCATGTTTGCATTTACTACTGGCATGAAATTTTTCGTCTCGCGAAAACCTGCCATATATAACTTCTTAAGTCGTATAACCGCACAAAACTAGAAGAATAGCAATATGAATAGAAAAGATTGTTCAGTCTTACGTGGGATAGCAATTCTATGCATTATCCTGCACAATTACTGCCATTGGCTTCCTTTTGCTGTTCATGAAAACGAGTTTTCGTTTAACCTTGATAACTATTTCATTTTCTGGAACTCCATACAATGGAATACTATTCTTTTTCAGTTCTTCTCATTTTGGGGACATTTTGGGGTGCCTGTTTTTGTCATGCTAAGTGGATATGGATTAGTACTGAAATATGACAAAACTACAATAAATAAAAGAGCATTTATCCTAAAACACTACAAAAAACTGTGCATCCCCATGATTGTAGGATTAATCTTCTACTATATCATTCAGCATGTCATTAACTATTCCGGTCATTTTGACGTTACAGGCATCATTCCTGTGAAGAAGTTTATAGCGCAAATAACCTTAATCATAAATTTATTACCTCACCCTCAAAGACTTATACATCCTGGTCCGTACTGGTATTTCAGTATAACTATGCAATTATACATTATTTATCTATTCCTTGTTTATAAACAACCGACAAAGTATATAACTATCATTGCAATCTCACTTTTCATCTTTTCTTGTTTACTTAAACAGCACCAACAAATCCTAATATGGACTAAATATAATGCAATTGGTTGGCTTCTACCTTTTGTATACGGAATAATAGTTGGTAGGACAAATAATAGACATTCTAATCATCAAGCAATTCTTGTCTCAGCTTTTATATTTTTACTTATTCCTATATTTGGATTTACCTATTTCACATGGTTACTAATTCCTTTGTTAATCGCATTGGCAGCAAACAATCTTGTTACTTTCCTACCAAAATGCCTCATTTACTTCTTTGATGTCATTGGAGAAAAATCACTATATATCTTTGTTCTTCATCCTATTGCAAGGGAGTTAACTATAAGATACGGGGCTACAAACCCATATCTCGGAATTATTCTTTATATCATTCTTACGTTTATACTTGTATACATTATTATGATTATTAGTAAGTTGATAATGCTGGGGCAACAAAAAAACAATTCTGAATAATTATTTATAATAACACATTATGCTTAATTCAAAAAAACATATCAATACAGATTATCTGCTCATGTTCATGATGTCCGTCGTGAACCTGTTATTTATGCACCATCAGTTCTTGCGAACTATCGCATTGGAAGTAGATTGTTTCAAGACCTCCTATTGTGACAATCTATTTGCATGTTTATTGGACACAACTGCCATCTTTGTAATTGCATGGCTCATCACATTAAAAAGAGTAAAAACCAGTTTGATGATTACATTTGTAATCACTCTGATTTGGTCATTCTGTAATGTGTTCTATGCTAGATTCTTCCATCAATATCTATCATGGTCGTCCATCGGACAAGCAGGGAATCTGACTGATAGTATCGTTATTGACAGCATGATGGCAGGCTTTAAACTCATTGACTGCTACTATCCGCTGATGTCTATCCTTTTTTGCTGGTATTTCATCAAGACACGTAATCATGATGTTACTACTAAAAGCCTTATAACGACAATATATATATGGACATGCGTTCTATTAATGACACTTGCCGTTCACTCAATATATATATTCCATCCAACAAAAACTTTTGTCTACGTTATGGAGAAAACCATGTTCACCCCTGCCAAGATGGACTCCATGTGGCCTAACTGGACAGTATTCCACAAAGGTTTTTTCCGTAAATTAATTATTGACCCGCTGACTCGTGAGGCTAATTTGAAACTGACAGACGAACAAGAAAAAGAGATAGAAGACGAGTATACAGATCATAGTCTGAGAGTTACAAAACGAACAGCACCTGTTACTGTGAAGAATGTCATCTTTATTCTTGTGGAATCGTATCTGTCCGTCACATCCGACTTGTTTGTTGACGGAAAAGAAATAACTCCTAACCTAAATAAGCTGAAGCGTGACAGTACTGTCTATTATAATGGTCACATGCATCCTAACGTGTCTATTGGAGAATCCTCAGATGGACAACTTATTTACATGGCAGGTCTTCTTCCTCTACATTCAGAAATAACGGTCAGCAAAGTAAAAAGTAACAGAATTATTGGACTCCCTGAGCAAATGAAGAAGAAATATCCTGAACTAAAATCATATACTATCATCCCCACGAACCCAACCTTATGGGAACAACAGGCGATGACAGACGCCTATGGTTTTGACAAACTTTTTTCCATGTTGGACTATCAGGCAGAAATGAAAAACAACGAAAGTGGAGATTTCCTGACTGATCAAATGATTTTTGCCTATGCATCAAGAAAAGACGAATCAAATACTCCGCCTTTTTGCTCTCTATTATTGACAATGTCTATGCACCAGCCATACAACACTTTTGTTGAACATGGCTTCCAAATCACAGATACCAGTCTCCCCCAAGAATACAAAAACTATCTGACCAGCTGTCATTATACAGATATACAGATTGGGAAATATTTGCAAGACCTAAAGGAAAAAGGTCTCTATGATAACAGTCTTATTATTATTGCATCAGATCACGATGCTCATCCTGACTACCTTGGAATGAAGGGTAAAGTCAGTAGGGAAATCCCCCTGTATATTGTCAATGGAGGCTTCAACAAAAATGATGCTTGGGATGGCGAGTGTAACCAACTGGACGTTTATACGACTATTCTGGACATTATGGGAATTGAGAGTCAATGGCGTGGTTTAGGACATACGCTCCTTACTAAAGAATATAAGCCTTCGGTTACTGAGAAGATACAAGAATTATCCGACTGGATTAACTACAGCAATTATTTTGGCAAGAAGGAAATAAGATAAGTCTCATGAAAAAGCTGTTAGTAATCCTGCTTGTAATCATTGTCATAGCCTTAATCGTTTGGTGGCGTGCTCCTCTTTTCGGTTTTGAGATGAGCAAACAGACACTCTATGTTGGTCTGTTAGACACTTGGTATGGTGGTTACAATGATGACAAGGCATACGCTTTATGGATTGACGACGACAGTAGTGAAGGGGTGTTCGCTGTTAAAAAGATTGCAGACAAGATGAATATCACACCCTGTTTTGCAGTCATTGCAGACAAGATGACCCCTGTGGTTGCTGACTCTTTAGCCTCCTGGCAACGACAAGGGAGTGCAATAATTGTCTATCACGGACTACGCCATGAACGCTGGAATGACTGGAGCGAAGAACAAATCGAAGCAGACATCCTGCAAAGTCGTCAAAGACTGCATGAACAGGGCTTTGACACAGCGCAAATACTTAGGATCGTTATTCCACCTCATGGCTGCAATACCCGGGCCATCCGAAAGGTCATCCAAAAACAGGGATGCCAGATGATCTCTGGCGCATCTCTGATAAACCCCGACCGCCATGTGTTCCAGTTAGGACGCATAGCCATCACGCCAAAGACGGATATAGAGGAGATGCGCCAATTGTTACAGAAGGCATACGACCGCCGAGCGTTCGTCATCTTCGGCACTCACTCGTCTATCCCAGCTTGGTTCTCAGCAGAAAAAACAAAAGAAGTATTGGAAATTGCCAAGGAAATAGGCTTTGATTTTGATTTTTCTGAGTGAATATTTGGCGGAGTAGTAAATAATTGCTATCTTTGCAGAACTATTGAGAACTATATATTATAATAAGGTATAAGAATTATGGAAAGAAATGAAGTCATGGCTCGTGTACAAGAAGTGTTCCGCGACGAGCTTGAGTTAGATGACCTTGTCCTGACTGACGAGACTACCGCTGATGATGTTGAAGAGTGGGACTCCCTTTCTCACGTTCAGTTAGTGGTGGCACTTGAAAAAGCATTCGGCATCAAGTTCACCTCACGCGAAATTCTTTCGTGGGACAATGTCGGCGACTTGGTTGACTGTATCGGCAAAAAACTATAAATCGCAAGTCAAAATTTGTCAAATAGTCAATAAACTTGGTTGTCAACTCACTTGCTTTTCTCTGGTTCTTCCTTATAGTACTGGTCATCTACTATCTCTGCCAGACAAAGAAGGAAGTTCAAAACATATTCTTGTTAGTATGTTCCTATTGGTTTTATGCCCAAATCGATTTGGGCATGACTGCTTTGTTGGCCATACTGACGCTTGCGTTTTGGCTTATGGGGCGAGGCATCGGCAAGGCCATTGAGCAGGAGAAGGAAAAGCGAGCCTCTCTGTTGACCACGCTAAGCGTCATAGTGGGTATTGGCGCTTTGTTTTACTTCAAATACCTCGATTTCTTTATCGGCTCGTTTGTGAAAGCGGCAAATGTTATCGGCCTGCACCTATCTTGGACGGCACTTCACTTAGTAGTACCTGTCGGCCTAAGCTTTTTCACATTCAAGTTGATGAGCTACCCCCTCGACATCTATCATGGCAAGATAGACCACGAGAAGAATGTCTTGAACTTCGCCAACTTCATTGCTTTCTTCCCTACTATTCTTTCCGGTCCTATTGACAGACCCAAACCATTCTTGAAACAGCTTTCACAAAGTCGTCTTTTCAATCCCGACAGTCTGATGCTCGGCTTTAGACGGGTACTGTGGGGCATGTTTATGAAAATGTGCATCGCTGATCGGCTGGACTTATACATCAGTGCTGTATGGAACAACTTCGAGCACCATTCTGCCACGTCAATCGTCTTTGCTTCCCTACTCTACCCTTTCCAGATGTATGCCGACTTCAGCGGCTATAGCGAGATGGCGATTGGCGTCTCACTCATGTTAGGATTCAAGGTGGCAGAAAACTTCAAACGGCCTTTCTTTACCATCAATATCTCGCAGTACTGGAGCCGTTGGCACATGTCGCTGACCAGCTGGCTGACGGACTACGTCTTCATGCCGTTGAACATCAAGCTGCGCGACTGGGGTACAAACGGTACCATTGCTGCCATCATGCTGAATATGACATTTATCGGCATGTGGCATGGAGCCGACTGGACCTTCTTCCTCTTTGGAATCTATCATGGACTATGGTATATTCCCCTGATGGTCAGCGGACAGTTCTTCAAGAAGACGAAAATACAAGTCAACAACCACGGCTGGCCTACAGCACCGTTTGTATGGAAAATGGTTGGTAACTACCTTGTCGTGACCTTTGGACTCATGCTTTTCCATTCAAATAATATCAGCGAGTTCTGGGCAGTATTATGCCGGATACCCGAAGCATGGAACGGGAGCCTTTTCATTGATATGCCAACAATGGTCAATGCCGCCATCTGTTCTGTGGCACTTATCTATGTTGACATTCAGGAGGAATGGTTTGCAAAGAAAAAAATCTACCTACCGTCTTTTGCCGAGAAATGGCGCTGGGAGCTTACCATTGCCGTGGAAATCCTGGCCATACTGCTCTTCGGCATCTTCGACAGCAACCAGTTCATATATTTCCAGTTCTGACGTCCTATGAAGAAGCTACTCATACATATCGCCATCGTCATCTGCCTATTCTTCGTATTCGACAGGACATTAGGACTGGGACTGAAGTTCCTGTACAGCAAGTCGAATGCCACTGACGAATATAAGATCAGCTATTCCAACGAATCGACAGAGGCTCCTCTGCTGTTCTTTGGCAGCTCACGCTGTCTGCACCACTATGCCCCTGCCATCTTTGAAAAGGAGTTGGGTGTTGAGTGTTACAACACTGCAGACTGGGGCATCAAGAACATCTACTATCACTACGGATTGCTTGGCAACATCCTGTCGCGCTATACGCCAAAGACCATCGTTTTTGAGATTCACCCTTGCGACTGGTTAGCAACGCCCTTTTCTGGAAAGGAGCGCGCCTCTTCGTTAGCACCCTATTGTGGCATGAGTGATGCCTGCGACGAGATGCTGAAACAGTCAGGAAAATACTGGCCCTACCAGTTGTCATGGACCTATCGCTATTCGGGCAGCCTGCCAAACCTGCTGACAGGCAAGCTGGGTTCTATGGACAGGAGCCTGAAAGGATGGAAACCCATGAGTGGCGTCTTGGACACTATTGGCGTCAAGGCAGAAGAATATCCTTTCCCCGTCGACCAAGAGCGAGTAGCACTTTTAGAGCGCTTTGTCAACGACTGCCAACAACGCGGCATTCAGCTCATCTTTGTGGAGTCACCCATGTACGTCTGCTCAAAAGAAGACGTCTGCAAGTTCCCTCGTGAGCTGGCATCTAAGCACCATATACGATTTATCGACCACTACCGCGACTCAGACTTTGTCGGCCATGCCGAATACTTCTATGACTTCGGACATCTTAACAGACATGGAGCTGAACTTTTCTCAAAGAAACTTAGTAAAGAGATTAGAGGTAAGTGACCATTTGTCTAACTTGGCAATATGACTATCTATCTTTATAAAAGTAAACAATCGCTTTCTCATTGTATCCATTAAAGCACATAATACAAAAATAATCAGACATAAGCCAAGAACAACAAGTGGATAATCCCATTGCTGACCAAATGATGGTAAATACAACGTTTTCCATAACCAATCACGAACTAATAAATGATCGTGAATCAAGTAAACGCCAAACGTATATGGAGCAGCTTTCACCATTAGATTACATATCATAGAGGAAGGGATGCTTACCTGTTTAATGAAAACAAACATCACAACCGACAGAATGAACGGAAAGGCATTATAATTAAACCAATAAAGTTTCGCAACACTTCCCCTATATCCCATATACATCTCACATATCATTATTAGTATCGTAACAAGAATTATTGAAACTAATAATGTTCTCATTGAAAACTTTCTCAAATGAAATCTAATAAAACCTGCTATCATAAACAAATAGGCAAAACACCACACAGAATTACCATGAGCGACATGAAATCGTTTTCCTAACGGGAAGTCTGGTATGATAGAGAGACACAAAAAAGCTCCACCAACGAGCAAAGCAACATATTGGCGATATGATAAATGTCTTATTACAATTGTAAGGAAAGGAGAAAGGATTAGCAATCCAATATATTGTGTCACAAACCAATAGGCATCTGTGCTCAAAGGAAAGAAACTCTTGGCTATATTCACAAGACTCCAAGGAGTCAATGATAGAAACATAAATAGAACAGTAATAACACATGAATAAAAACATGCATTCAACCATGTTCGCCCAATCCTACTAAACTTGAAACGACTATCCGCCAAGAAATAGCCAGAAACCATTACATACAAATTAACAGAAATACTGCTGAATACAAGCAACAAATCCGAGAAAGCGTAATTAAACAAAGAGGCAGGATGATTCATACTAAAGCCATAATTACTACCCACGCCATGAGTCAAACAATGATAAATGACTATGAAAAACATAGCCAAGGTTCTCATAACCTCAAAATTACGTTCTCTCTCCATTTAATTTTCTTATTAATTATCGGTTCACCAGCTCAATAAAGCCAACGTCGCTTTTCCAGAAATAGCATATCAGCCGATTGTCAAATGCAGGAGCTTCAACAGGTTTGAACAATGGTGTAAAGTCGTTGTCAAGCATCTCTTCATAGGCAGAAGCCATGTCATCTACCTGATAGCAGGTATGATAGGGAGATACGCCACGCTTCAGCATCTTCTGCATGGTCTTGTTATCCTCGTAGGGTTCCACCAACTCAATGGTTGTTTCTCCCTCTTTCCGAAGGAAACAGATACGGGTACGCTGGGTATCATCATTGATGATGATTCCTGCTTCATAGCCGAACAAACGAAAAGTCTCAGCTGTCTGGGCTATATTATCAGTAACATATCCTATATGATCTAATGTACAATTCATGGATTCTTCAACTTTACAATTTTTCAACCCTTCAACTTTTCAATATAACATTCACGAGGCTCGTAGCTCTCCACATCCAACACATACTGCGCCGTGGTAGCATTCTCTAACGGAGTAAAGCCAAGATTGGGATAATGTGCTTCCACCATCTTGTTCTTGGCAGTAGGCAGATATTCACCTATTATATATTTATATCCCTGTGCCTTTGCCTTTTCCACCATCGTATTCAGCGTAAAGTTCTCCATGCCGCGCTTCAGGACACGACAGCTCATAAACCACGTATCGACAAACAATGTCTCAGCATCCTGACGTTTCATGATAGTGACAGCAATAAGCCCATTATCGCCAAACTTATCCTCTAACGTAAAACTAAGATCTATCACGTCTTTGTCAGCAGCCATTGTCTCGATGTCAGCTTCTGTATAACGGACTGTACGCAGGTTGAACTGGTTGCTGCGCTGTGACAGCTGGGCAACTCGCGGCGTATTGAATTTTGTAAAACCACTTACCACAGAAACCATATTGAGCGACTTCAGGAAGTCAGCTTCGTTGGCAAAAGTCTTCTGCAACGAGACACGCTGAGCCTCTACTTGATACTGCTTGGTACGATCCTTATCAAGTCCGCTGTAAGAAACGGTCTCAAATAGGTTCTCTCCATAAAGAAACTCCAAATACTCCCCAGGATCCTCAGGCAACTCCGGCACCGTGATACCAGGAATGTTCTCACGAACCATGTTGCGCTCAAACGGATTGTCGTCTAAAAATACCATAGAATCGAAACCGATGTTCAGAATCTGCTGAATGGCACGGATATTGTCGACCTTAGTCTCCCAGTTAGCCATAAACACAGCGATGTCGTCCAGCTTCAGCACCATGTCGGGATGCTTCTCAAAGGGTTCCTTGGCTGTCTCCTCGTTGTTCTTAGACGCCACACAAATGATGATGCCGCGCTGCTTCAGCTTCTTGACCCACATTTGGAATTCCGTAAAGGCTTTGCCTATGCCAAGTCCGTGGCCAAGTTGGATGCCCTCCAGACCGTCGTCACCAATGACACCGCCCCATACCGTATTATCCAAGTCAAGTATCAGGCACTTCTTAAACTGGCCACGCAATGCACTGACAATATCCATCGTGCGGGAAGCCACATAAGGCAAGGCATCGACAGACAGCACCATTTCCGTACTGACATAAACGTTGGAGGCAAACATCCGGTCGCGGCCTATCTTGTTCTGAACACCTGCAATGTCGCAAACAAACAGGTTGGCATGCTCCTGAGCCAGTTGCATCAGTCCATAGTTCAGCTTACGGACCTGCCAAGAAAAGGACGACTCTATCTGGTTGGCATAACTACCAAAGACTGTATCCTCTATCTCAGGATAGTTCATGCAGATGATTTTCTTCCCTTCTAACTGCGGGCTCTGGCAAATCGAAGCCACGAAGTCAAGTCGCTCCGTAGCCAACTGCTTCTGGCCATCCTCAGTCAACATACTATGATGCTCGCCTAACTTGTGAGTAGACTGAAACAGAACAATATACTCCGCATCAAAGGCATACAGTTCACTCGTCGGATCAAGGAACTGTCGTTCTACCTGATTATATTCAGCCTCAAACAAATTGATATCGTAACCACGACTGATTGCTTCACCACGCAAGGCCGTAGCCAGAAACTGCGTGGCAGTATCACCCACCAAAGCCATGCGAGGCGCATTAGCAGCAACCTCACTATTCTTACAATTCTTTCTTAATTGCTTAAACGACTGCATAACAATTTTTATAGTTTTTATGGTGCAAAAGTACAAAAAATATGTGAGAAAGCAATCTTATTCAATATTATTTTGTACTTTTGCACTATGAAGATAAGAATAACCATATTTTTCGCCCTGTTGGTGACCCTTGTTTCCTGTCATCAGACCTTTGAGCACAAGACGGTCATCTGTATCCCTGTCTATGGCCAAAGCCTGGCTTTGGGCGAAGAAGCTACACGTATTACGGATTTCGATTCATTGGCAGCCTACGCCAACGGTCGCATTGTTACAGAGAATTTGGACCACAACTTTGGCTATTTTGACAACGATGACTTGAAGCATTTTGCCAAAAAGATGGTTGGCTATCAGAAACGCGCCTTTGAGCTCACCATCTATAGCATGGCAAAGATGTTGGCAGACAGTACTGGAACGGACACCTTAATATGTACATTTCCTGGAGGTCAAGGTGCAACAACCATCGACCATTTGGGGAAAGGCACAAAACCATATCAAGAATTTTTAGAAGATATCCAGACAGCATACGAGGAAGCCCAAGACCGTGGATGGGACTTTGTCATGCCCGCACTTTGCTGGATGCAGGGAGAGACGGATATTACGGACTATCCTGGCACAGACTACATGCAACTGTTTCTACAACTCGTCGAAGACATCAATAATGATGTCAAGATTATTACAGGCCAGAAGCAAGACATAGAAATCATCTGCTACCAGACAGGCCCATTAGCCAGAGCCAAGAATTTCAACGCACTGGCATACAATTGTCCTGAAATGACTATCCCACAGGCCTTCTTAGAACTGGTACGCGACAATCCAAGATACCATGCCAGCGGTCCAATGTACCCATACACTTTTGTACGAGAAGCTATTCACATTGACGGAATAGGACATCAACAGCATGGACGGCTGGTCGCCTTGTCTGCTTTGGACATTCTTCATCACAAGAAACAACCACGAGGGCTGATTCCCATAAAGGTCGAGAGTCAGGGCGAAGAAGTCATTGTTGACTTCAATACCCCATGTCCTCCATTGAACATCGACACTACACAAGTGGTAAAAGCCGAGAACTATGGCTTTAGCGTTATAACGCCAGACAACAGAAACATTGCGCAATCCGTATTCATTCAAGACAACAAGATACATATCTTGTGTTCCGCAATACCAGACAGTTGTCGTGTCCGCTATGCTGTCAATGGAGAGAAGATGAAAAGCGGCCGACAACATGGCCCTCGTGGGAACTTGCGTGATTCCCAAGGCGACTCACTGACCATCAACATTCAAGGACGAAACTATCCTATTCATAACTGGTGCTGGCAGTTCGACATACCCATAACAGATGGACTTCAATAACACCTATAAACAAAGGTTCTCGGCAGCCATTAGCCACAGTTTACAATTTTTTTAGCAAAAATAGCTGCCACTCTGCCACCAGGTGGCTGGGATGCTTGTAAATAAAGGCTTTGCGGGGTGGTGGCAGATTGGTGGAGGGTGGCAGCAAATGGCAAATAACGGCAGGAAATGGCTAAAAATATAGGCAGTTTATTTGGATATTATAAAATAATTTTGTAACTTTGCCATCGAGAAAAACCTTTGGAAAACTGTCGGCTCCACCCCTTGGAGCAACAAGAAATCCTTAGGAAAACTTGCAGAAATCCTTAGGAAAAGTTGAGGAAATCCTTAGGAAAAGTTGGGGAAATCCTTAGGAAAAGTTGAGGAAATCACCTAGAAAAGTGACGGAAATCACGGCAATAATTGCAAGAAATCACGGCAACTTCTTGAGGAAATCCTCGTAGTTTTTTACCGTTAATAGCTTAGAAGAATGAAAGAGACCAAAGAAAAGAAAAAGCACGACGTCAGCAAGGAGACCCAACAACTGTTGGACTTCTTGAACGAGAAATATAACTTTCGCTTTAACAGCGTGATGGGATATACTGAGTATCAGGACAAAAGCTTCAACTACATGGACTGGACTCCGTTGGA
>JAEEGL016200956.1_pt1 | contig 15823 bp, 14 predicted proteins | sample 9134231 | NCBI WGS metagenome assembly JAEEGL01 (sample SAMN16246548, study PRJNA631951) | gut metagenome | biome: gut microbiome; feature: rumen; material: fiber-attached | host: Bos | place: Iran: Karaj | collected 2018-10
CATAAACTTACTAATTTTGAAAAAGATTACAGTGAACCTTCAACTTCACGAAAAATTTCTTATACAAATCTTTCAACTGGAAAACATACCTTCATTGTTAATTCAATAAATGGTGATGGATTTTATTCAACTCAGACAGAAGCAATTTTGTTTGTTCAAAAACCGTATTTTTATCAGGTTCCATTATTCTGGATAATTCTTTCAATTTTAATTCTTTCAGTTTTATCTTTCCTTGTGATGATGAAACAAAGACGAATTAAACAGGAAAATATCCGTCTGGAAGGAATGGTAAGACTGAGAACCAGAGAATTAATGCTTGAAAAAGAAAAGTCTGATGAACTTTTAAGGGCTATTTTACCAAGTCAGATTGCTCTTGAATTAAAAGATGGTATTCATTCTATTGGTCAGGATTTTGATGATGTAACGGTTCTTTTTACCGATATTGTAGAATTTACAAAAACTTCAAGTGGTCATACTGCCTCGGAAATTGTTGATGCATTAAATGATCTTTTTACATTATTTGATAAAAGAGCCCAGAAGAGTGGTGTAGAAAAAATAAAGACAATTGGTGATGCTTATATGGCAACTTGTGGAGTTCCTACACCAAATCACAGACATGCTCAGATTATGATAGAATTTGCAAAAGGAATTCTTGAAGATCTGGAAACTTATAATAAAACTGCAAAAATACCATTCAGAATTAGAGTTGGATTAAACAGTGGTCCTGTTACAGCTGGTGTTATTGGTAGAACGAAATTTATTTATGATGTATGGGGTAATACAGTTAATGTTGCCAGCAGAATGGAAACTGCCGCCACTCCTGGAAAAATTCGTGTTACTGAAGCTGTAAAAAATCATCTGCAGCCTGGAGAAGGTGGAATTACATTTAGTGAGCCAATTGAATGTAACATCAAAGGTAAAGGTCTTATGACTACTTATGATATTTTATAAAGAAGGCCTTTTTGTTCTGGAGGATTTATGAAAAAGAAAAGTTTATTCATCTGTTTAGTTATATTTATTTCGTGTGTGGTTTTTAATTCCTGTAAAGAAAATAATAAGGATTCCAAAGTTGTAAAAATTGGACTTTTGCATTCTTTGACTGGAACAATGGCTATAAGTGAAGTTCCGGTTTTAGAAGCTGAATTACTTGCAATAAAAGAAATAAACGAAAGTGGTGGTGTTCTTGGAAAAGAGATTGTTTTTGTAAAAGAAGATGGAGAAAGTAAGCCTGAAATTTTTGCAGAAAAAGCAAGAAAACTGATAACTGAAGATGAAGTTGTTTCAATTTTTGGCTGCTGGACATCTGATTCAAGAAAGGCAGTAAAACCGGTACTTGAAGAATATTTCAATCTTTTGTGGTATCCGGTTCAATATGAAGGAATGGAAGCAAGTCCATGTATTATGTATATGGGGGCTTGTCCAAATCAACAGGTTATTCCTGCAATTGAATATTGTAAAGAACAATTTGGTGAAAAAATGTTTCTGCTTGGAAGTGATTATGTTTTTCCTCACACTGTGAATAAAATTATTAAAGCTCAGTTAAAAAACTTGGGTGGTGAATGCAGTGGAGAAGAATATCTGCCTTTAGGAGCTGATGATTTTTCTGAAACTGTAAAAGAAATTAAAAACTCAAAACCTGATGTAATTATTAATACTTTAAATGGTGATTCAAATATTTCTTTTTTCAAACAGTTTTCAGAAGCAGGTTTTTCAGCTGATAATCTGCCTGTTATGAGTTTTTCAATTGCAGAAGGGGAAGTTCAATCTATTGGAGTTGAATATCTGGAAGGTCAGCTTGTTGCATGGAATTATTTTGCAACTACAATTTCTGATGAAAATGAAAAATTTATAAATGATTTTAAAGTTGAATCAGATGGCAAAATGCCGGGAGATCCTGTTGAAGCTGCATATATTGCGGTTTATATGTGGGCTGCCGCTTGCGAAAAAGCCGGTACTTTCGATGTTGAAGCAGTCCGTATGGCATCAAAAGGATTAAGTTTTGCAGCCCCAGAGGGGATTGTAACAATTGATGGTGGAAATCAGCATTTATGCAAAAAAGTTCGAATTGGAAAAATAAAGAATGATGGTTTGATTGATGAAATTTGGTCTACTCCAACAACAATTAAACCTGATCCATATTTAAGTACTTATGCCTGGGCAAGAGGTCTATAAATTATTTTAAGACAATATTTAAATCATCAATTTTGTTTAGCTCTGTCGTATTTGAAATTATAGGATTTGGCCAGAGAAAAATTTGAGAGTATTGTTTTAAGAAACTAATCTGATTTTCAGAAATTGTCCGTAAATTATTTTTTCCAATGTTTAAGACTGGCTGGTTTTTGACATTAATAAATTTTGGGATATCGTTATAATCTTCAAAATTTTCTTCATCCACCACAACTGAAACATGGAAATCAATTTTTTTTATAAAAAGTAATTTATCAATATCAATTATTTCTTTTTTGAAGTTTTCAGAACTTTCAGAAGGAATGTAGAGAGTAAGATCAATTACTTCCAGATTCTGCATGTTTTCAAGGAATTTTATTGATTTTATAAAACAGGAATTAATGTACAATTCTTTCAGATATTTTAAATTTGAAAGGAAACTGAAGTCATCAATAAAATTTACATCATTTATTTGTATAACCTGAAGATTTTCCAACTGTTCCAGGCCTTCTATATCCTCTAAAAGAAATTCTCCACTATCATTTGTTTTTGGAATGGATGTTTCAGATAAAATTAAAAGATGTGAATTTTTATTTACCTTTTTTTCAAGAATTTCCCCATCATTGTAGAAAAATTTTAAAACAGCACTTTCCGCTGATAATGATAGGGATAAAAAACTTAAAAAGACTAATAAAAGTATTTTTTTCATATTGGTAATAATTTTGCACAAAAGATTTTTTATTACAATATACTATTATATACTTTTTATTGCTCTAACTGTATAATATTTTATTATGAGCAAGTTTACATTTAAGGGTGGAATTCACCCAAGAGAGATGAAAGAGCTTAGCAATAAATGTTGTATAAAATCAGCTTTTCCATCATCTCGAATGGTAACTATACCTGTTACCATGGGAGGAGCCCCTAATACTCCATGTGTTGCTGTTGGTGATCTTGTTGCAAAAGGTCAGGTAATTTCCAACGGAGACAAGTTTATGAATTGTCCTGTGCATTCATCTGTATCTGGCAAAGTAAAAAAAATACAGAATTGTCTTGTAACAGGAAATCAGGAAGTTCCATGTATCATAATTGAAGCTGATGATGAAAATCGTACATCATTTATGGAACCATTAGATCCATTTACATGTGAACCAGCCGATGCCTTAAAAAGAATCAGAGATGCTGGTATTGTCGGAATGGGTGGTGCATCTTTCCCGGCACACGTTAAATTAAATCCCCCTGAAGATAAAATTATTGATTATGTTCTGATTAATGCAGCCGAATGCGAACCATACTTAACCTGTGATGAAAGAACTTTACAGGAAGAAACTGAAAAGTTTATTGATGGGGTTGCAATTGAATGCAGAATAACTGGTGCTCAGGGAATTATTGTTCTTGAAGAGAATAAAGAATATATAAAGCCAAAACTTCTTGAAGAAATTAATAAGAAAGGTTATAGCGATGATATTTCTGTTTGTGTTGTAGAGACAAAATATCCTCAGGGCTCGGAAAAGTTTATTGTTTCTGCAGCTCTTGGAATAGAAATACCTTCTGCAAAACTTCCTGCAGATGCCGGGGTTATCATTTCGAATGTTGGAACTGTCTGTGCAATTTCAGATGCATTCAGAAAAGGACTTCCTCTCATAGAACGTTCTCTTACAATTTCTGGAGAAGGGGTTGAAGAACCTTGTAACTTAAGAGTTCCTGTAGGTACTTTAGTTTCAGATATAACACCTGAATATTTCAAACTTAAAGAAGATAAGATTGAAAAAATAATTTCTGGTGGACCAATGATGGGGTTTGCCATGCCTTCAATCAACTTCCCGATTGCAAAAGGTACTTCTGGAGTTACTTTCCTTACAAAAGATGGTATTTATCTTGGTGAAGAAGACCAGTGTATTTCATGCGGAAGATGTGTAAGAACTTGTGCAATGCATCTTACCCCTGTAATGATGATCCGGGAATTAAAATCTGGAAATCTTAATAAAGCAAAACGCTATGGACTTATGGATTGTATTGAATGCGGATGCTGTGCTTTTGTTTGTCCTGCTCATATATCAATCGTTCAAAGAGTCAGATTAGGAAAAAATCTTGTTCGTCAGAAAATGGCAGAAGAAAAAGCAAAAGAAGCTGCTAAAAAGAACGAAAAGGGGGACAAATAATGTCAAATAATCTTCACTTATCTTCAAGTCCTCATTTTACAGACAGATTTGATACTTCAAAAATTATGCTGGCTGTAATTATAGCTTTAATTCCAGAAGCTGTTGCAGGAGTTGTTTTCTTTGGTGTAAAAGCTTTAATCACAATTTTGACAAGTGTCGTTTCCTGTGTGCTCTTTGAATTTCTTTTTCAGAAAGTAACTAAGCAAAAGATTACAATAAAAAATAATTCTGCAATTGTTACAGGCCTTATGCTTGCTTTAGTTTGTCCTCCAACAATTCCATGGTGGATGATTATTATTGGTTCTGCAGTTGCAATTATTTTTGCTAAAGGAATTTTTGGTGGAATTGGTTCTAATGTTTTTAATCCTGCATTAACAGGTCGTGCTGTATTATTTATTAGTTTCCCTGCTGCAATGGGTGCAAAATGGATGGAAGCATTTAAACCTGATGCAATATCATCTGCAACTTTACTTTCTTCATTAAAAGCAGGTTCTGTAAGTTTTGACCAGATTAATTTTATGGATTATTTCTTTGGTGCAAGAGCTGGTTGTATAGGAGAAACTTCAATCCTCTTAATCTGTCTGTCTTTTATTTTCCTTCTTGTTCTGAGAATAATTGACTGGCGTGCTCCAGCAGGAATGGTTGGAACTGTAGTTGTTTTATCATTCATTGCAGGTTTAGTTTCTTATGGAAATCTTACAGATGCCTGTAAAGAAGTTTTAGTAAATCTGCTTACTGGTGGATTAGCTTTTGGTACATGTTTTATGGTTACTGATTACGCAACAAGTCCTGTAACAAAACCTGGTCGTTTAGTATTTGGTGCTGGATGTGGATTGATTACTTTCCTTATCAGAAGATTTGGTGGTTATCCTGAGGGTGTAATGTTCAGTATTTTGATTATGAACTCAGTTGCTCCTTTCTTAAACAATCTTACAGTAAGAATGTACGGATATGGAAAAAAAGGTCACCAGAGAGCAGAAGTATCAAAAATTAATATGACATTTGATTTAAGTCAGGCAAAACTTCGCCAGGGAGGTTCTGATGAGTAATTCATTTAAGAATTCTGGTGTAGGCGAAATGATAAAACTGGGACTTATCCTGGTTTGTTATGCAGTTGCCTCTTGTACAGTTCTTGCAATTGTAAACTCTTTTACATCTGTAAAAATTAAACAGAATCAGATAGAAGCTGCAAATAAAGCAATGAGAGAAGTCTATTCTGAAGCAGAAAGCTTTGTTCAGATTAGTGATTTTGCACCTTCTGAAAATAAAAATATTACAATTAGTGATGTTTATCTTGCAAAAAAAGCAGGAAAAACAATAGGTGGTGTAGCTCAGGTTTCTGGTCCGACTTATGATAAGGGTAAGATTATTCTTGGTCTTTCAACAGAAGGTCTGGTAACTGGAATGCAGATTCTTGAACTTTCAGATTCCCCTGGTTTTGGATTAAAAGCAAATGATCCTACTTATAAAATGCCTGATGGAAATACTTTCTATGGACAGTTTACTGGTAAAGATGCAAAAAATGGCTTTAAGACCAATTCAAATTTTGATGGAATTTCGGGAGCAACAATTACTTCTGATGGAATTGCTGATTTAATGACAGAAGGTTCTGCATCTTTATTAAAATATCTGGAGGCCCATCATGAGTAATAAATTAAAAACCTTTACAAAAGGATTTTTAGTTGAAAATCCACTTCTTGTATTAAATATAGGTCTTTGTTCTTCTTTAGGTGTTACTACAAGCATTTTCAATGGATTTGGTATGGGAATTAGTATGACTTTTGTACTTTTGATGAGTGAAATTGTTATTTCCCTTTTCAAAAAGTTAATTCCTGGTGCCATCCGTCTGCCTGTATTTATCATCATTATTGCGGCTTTTACAACTATAGTTCAGATGGTTCTTCAGGCTTATGTTCCATCACTTTATAGTGCTTTAGGTGTATTTTTACCACTTATCGTTGTTAACTGTATTATTATGGGACGAGTAGAAGCTTTTGCATCTAAAAACTCCATTTCAGATTCAATTCTGGATGCTCTTGGAATGGGAATTGGTTATACCCTTGTAATGGTTGCAATTTCACTTGTAAGAGAGCTGTTTGGTGCTGGTACTTTATTTTCCGGAACTGCTTTGAAACTTGAAATAATTCCAGAAGAATACAGAATCGGATTATTTAATAGTGCTCCTGGCGGATTCCTTGTATTTGGAATTATTGGAGCACTTGTTCAGTTTGTTAAATTTAATAAGACAAGAAAAATTAATGAAACTGAGCAGAAGGAACTTTTAGATTCAATTAAAAAAGCTGAAGAAGAAGCTCGTGCAAAGGCAGAAAAAATTGCAAAATTGAAAGCCGAAGCTGCTGCAAAAGCTAAAGCCGCTGCAGAAGCAAAAGCAAAAGAGCAGGAAGAAACAAAATCTGAAGCTTCTTCAAAGGAGGCTGAATAATGAACGTTTTAATCGAAACTTTAAATATTTTTATAAAATCAGCCATTATTGATAATGTTGTATTTATTCAATATTTAGCAATTTGTCCTTTTATTGGTATGACCAATGATACTGAAAAAGCTACAGGTATGGGGCTTGCTACAACTTTTGTAATTATTCTTGCAACAGCTGTAACCTGGCCAATTTATACTTTTATCATGGTGCCACTTGGACTGGAATTTTTGCAGACACTTTTCTTCATCCTTGTAATTGCTTCTCTGGTTCAGCTTGTAGAATTCTTTCTTAAAAAAATGATGCCAGGTCTTTATTCAGCAATGGGTGTTTATCTTGCTCTTATTACAACTAACTGTGGTGTACTTGGTGTAACTATTAACTGTATCAGTAAAAATTATACTTATGGACAGAGTCTTGTTTATGCCTTTGGTACTGCAATTGGCTTCCTTATTAGTATGGTTCTGATGAGTGGTGTAAGATCCAGAATTAAGACAGCAAAAATACCAGAAAGTTTTAAAGGAACTCCAATACTTTTTGTTGCAGCTGCTTTATTAAGTCTTGCATTCCTTGGCTTTAAAGGTCTTATAAAATAATAGGGGGATAAATTTATGAATACAATTATATATACAATTATTTGTGCCCTTGTTATTGCCTTTATTTTAGGAGTTTTGCTTGGGCTTTTTAAGAAAATATTTCATGTAAATACAGATCCAAAAGTTGAAAAGGTTAGGGAAGTTCTTTCCGGAGCTAACTGTGGTGGTTGTGGTCTTGCAGGTTGTGATGCATTTGCTTCTGCTGTAGTAAAAGGCGATGCTCCAGCGAATGGATGTGTCGCTGGTGGACCTGATTGTGCAAGTAAAGTTGCAAATATTCTTGGAGCTGCCGGAATTGAAGTTAAACCAAAAATTGCTTTTCTGGCCTGTCATGGTACAAAAGATTGTGCAGCAGATAAAGGAATTTATGATGGAATTCAAACCTGTAAAGGTGCTCAGCTGGTAACTAATGGAACAAAAAAATGTGCTTTTGGTTGTATTGGACTAGGGGACTGTGTAAAAGTTTGTCCTTTTGGTGCTTTATTTATGGGACCAGATGGACTTCCAGTTGTTAATAAAAGTAAATGTGTAGGATGTGGAAAATGTGCTTCTGTTTGTCCAAAACATTTATTTAAACTTATTAATGCTGATACAAAAGGTGCAATTGCCCTGTGTTCAAATCATTCTGACAATAAACCTCAGATTAAAAAAGACTGTTCTTACGGTTGTATAAAATGTGGTATTTGTGCAAAAAAATGTCCAAAAGAATGTATTGATCTTACTTCAGGAATTCCTCAAATTGATTACAGTAAATGTATAAAATGCGGAATTTGTGTAAATTCATGTCCAGATAAAGTTCTGGTTCTTTTATAAAATAATTTTTTATTCATATAAAGGAGGAATAAAAAAGTGGAAAAGTTATTTAAATTGAAAGAAAACGGTACTTCTGTAAAAACAGAAATTATTGCCGGTCTTACAACTTTTATGACTATGGCTTACATTATTGCCTTAAATCCAAATCTTCTTACAGGTTTTGGAAAAGATGGTGGTTCAGGTCTCTGGAACGGAATATTTCTTGCAACATGTATTGCTTCTGCAATCGGTATGTTTGTAATGGCTTTCGTTGCTAATAAACCTTTTGCAATGGCTCCAGGAATGGGATTAAACAGTTTCTTTGCTTTTGTTATTGCACAGATTGTTTCAATTACACATCTTTCTTATATTGAATCATTCCAGGCTGGTCTTTGTATTATTTTGATTGAAGGTGTTATTTTTGTAATTCTTTCAGTTCTTAACATTCGTGATAAAATCGTAAATGCTATTCCTCTTGGAGTACGTCTTGGTATTGGACCTGCAATTGGTCTTATGCTTATGAACATTGGTCTTGGCTCTAACGCTGGTGTTTATTCTTCAGCAAATGGTTTTTCATCACCTTTCTTTGTAATGCGTGACTTCTTTGGTTCTCTTACTGCATCATTTGCAAAAGGTAACATGGCAGAAGGTTATCCAACTATGGTTCTTACTGTAGTTACAATGTTTGTAGGACTTTTTACAATTATTATTTTATCTCATAAAGGTGTAAAAGGTTCTGTAATTCTTGGAATGCTTGTTGCAAGTATTATTTATTGGGCTGGACAGGGAATTTTCTTCCACACAAATCCATTTGAATCTTTGACAAAAGCTTCATGGGTTCCACCATTTAAAGATATGGCTGAAAACACTTTATTTAAGTTTAATTTCCAAAATCTTTCTAAGATTGGCTGGTTCACTATAATCACACTGGTTGTTACATTCTGTATCATTGATATGTTTGATACAATCGGAACTCTTGTAGGAACTGCTGCAAAGGCAAACATGCTGGATAAAGATGGAAATATGCCTCAGATGAAAGAAGCTCTTTTAGCAGATGCTGTAGGAACAGTTGCTGGTGCTTGTACAGGTACTTCTACTGTTACAACATTTGTTGAATCTGCATCTGGTGTTGAAGCTGGCGGACGAACTGGTCTTACTGCATTAACAACAGGAATCCTTTTCTTTCTTTGTATTTTCATTGCTCCAATTGCTGCAATAATTCCTGCCGCTGCAACTTCTTCTGCTTTAATTTATGTCGGAATTATTATGCTTAGTGGTCTTAAAAAGATTGATTTTGATGATATTACACAGACTGCTCCAGTATTTATCATGCTGCTTGCAATGCCTGTTTCAGGATCTATTGGACATGGAATTGGACTTGCTTTGATTACTTATACTTGTATCAAAATGTTTACTGGAAAAGCAAAGGAAGTATCTGTTCTCACATACGTTCTTTCTGCAATCTTCCTTGTAAAATTCTTTCTTGCAATATAGTTAATTAAATCAAGAGAGTTTTGAAAAGCACCCCTAAGATGGACAAATAAAGTTCATTTTCAGGAGGTGCTTTTATTATTGAGGGTTTATTATAAAACCCTCAAAACGGCGAAGTCAAGGCTTTAAGCGTGCCTTTACTCGACGTATTTAGAAATTAATTGTTCAACTTCATTTAAGGAAATTGGTTTACCCCAGATAAATCCCTGAATAAAATCACACTTATGTTCTTTAAGGAAGTTTAGCTGATTTTCTTTTTCAACTCCTTCACAAATTACTTCACAATTCATTACATGGCCCATATAAATGATTGAATCAACAATATCTCTGATTGATTGATTTTCTTCTACATCGTCAATAAGACATTTATCAATTTTTAAGAGATTAATTGGAAGTGTCATCATTTGTTTTATAGATGTATAGCCGGTTCCAAAATCATCAAGTGCAATTTCTATTCCATATGCTCTAAGCTGATTGATATTTTCAATAGTCAATTCTACTGATTCAGCAAAGGAGTATTCTGTAATTTCGAGTTCAAGATTTTCTGGAGGAAATTTTATTTCTTCTACCATATTTAAGATTCGATTTGCAAAATCTGCGGAGCTGATATTTTTAGCAGAAACATTAATAGAAAGCATGAGTTTTTCGTTTGTTTTTTCAAGCATTGGTTTAAACTCAGTCATAGCTTTTCTGAGAACGTAATCGTCAATTGATATAATAAGATTTGATTTTTCTGCAGCTGGAATTAAAAATCCAGGACTAATAATACTTCCATCTGGCATGGCACATCTTATTAAAGTTTCAAATCCTCGTAATTTTTTTTCTGAAGTAGTGTATTGAGGCTGATAAACCTGATAAAAATAATTTTTTTCCAATGCTTCTTTTATGAGATATTCGGCTTCTCTTTGCTTAATTTCATCATTTTGCATTGTCTCATTATAGATACAAATTTTATTTTCAGTATTTTTTCTTGTAGCGAATAAAGCGGTTTCTGCTTGATTTAAAATGGAAGTTGGAGTGATATTTGAATTATATGGTGGATTTGAATATACAATTCCGGCTCTTAAAGTAACATGACAGGTATTATCTGTTTTAGTTGAATTTGTTTCAGATGGGATTATGATTGTTTCAGATTTTATTATTGTTTTTAGTCTTTCTTCTGGAGAATGTCCTGGTGCAAAAAATATAATGAAGGTAGAGCCTGTTATTCTATAAATCTTATCATTTTTTTCAAGAATTGAAGAAATTTTTTCAGCTATCTTTTTTAAGAGATAATCACCACTTTTTATTCCGTATATATCATTTATATGTTTAAATTCTTCAACTTCAATACAGGCTATTGTAAATGATTTTCTTGAAAAAAGATTATTTTCAATATCCTGAACATAACTTTTGCGGTTTCCATATCCAGTTACATAATCAGTAAGATTACTGATAGAAATTCTTTTATAAAAGAAATGAATTGTAAAGATTGTGACAAAAGAAAGTATATTTGTAATAAAGCCTGGAAGAGAGCTAAGTGATTGACTTTTTACGATACCAAATACCAGATTAAAAAAAGAAAGTAATAAAAGGATGGAAGAAATAATTATTCCTTTTTTGTAATCAATAAATACCAGAAAAATATATAAGAGCGCATTTATACCTGAAATGATTCCGCTTATTGAAGAGGTAGGGATAATAAAGTTACCTATATGGTAGGTATTATTCATTAATAAATTCTTAGTATTTAAAATTATTATACAAAGAAAAGATAAAAGACCATAAAAAAACAATAGGATATTTTTCTTAGTAATATATTTCAATTATGCCACCTATATGAAACTAATTATAAGCCAAATTATTAGGCTTGTAAAATAAAAATGTTAAGTATTTTTAATTTATTTAAGCAATACTTAAGATAATAGATATTTATAAAATCCCCTGAAGAACGGTGATATTTCTGGTAAGCCCATGTTTGTCAGGGACATTTTCAAATTTATAAAGTTTGGAGTAGCTTTCTGTAAAATTATGAAGAGAGGAAACTAATGAATCTCCAAGATAAAGACTGTTTCTTGAGAAAAGTTTTTCTTTACCAGCCTGGTCTGGATTTTCTTTTAAAAATTCTTTTTCCAATATATTTTGTCCACCACTTAAAATACGGGCAGCTTCATTCATGCCTTCACCAATGTAATTAAAATGTCTGGCCATATCAAAAAAAGGTACAACTTTGCCAATAAGGGCAGACGCTCTGATAGAAAGTTCAATTTTATCTTTATTTTCTATTTTTCTAAATCCTGAAACAATTGAAATCAAAAAGTTTAAGGCCGTGTTTTCATCACATTTATCTGCAACAATATAACATCCATCTCCGGTAGGAACAAAATGTGAAATGTGAATTTTGCCGCTTGTGGCAATTTTATTTGTAAGAATTTTTTTTGTAAGATAACTTTGAAAAAGATAGATTTTATAAACCTGATCTCTTGTTGAAGATTTTGAAAAACCTACAATATCAATCAATATAATAAGTTTTTCTTCTTCATGTACCTGAGTCATAAAATCGGAAAGTACAGATGTCATTTTTAAGATTTTTTTTCCATGCTGTTCTTCAATTATTTCAGGAAGATTTTCAAGAGTAGTTTTTTTATTTTTTTCTATAAAATCTTTTAACTTGTTCATTTTTCAAATCCCAAAAAAAAAGGCCCGATAAAAATCAGGCCTTCTCCGCTAATCAGTTCTTCCTAATTAGTATTTGCTTTCAGCGTATCCAACCCAACCGTCATTTTCAACAAGAGTTTTTTCAAAATCATCAAGTTTAAATGGGTAAGATTTTGATAAAGAACCAGCAATCAATTTTACTTTTGCAGTTCCATCATCATTTAATACAATCTTACATTCGGTATCTTTATCTGCGAATGTCTTAAACATATCTGCAATAGATTTTTTATCCATTTCAATTGCTAAAAGACCACAGTTAAACATGTTCTGGCGGAAGATACGGGCAAAATTTGTTGCTACAACAACGTAGATTCCATTAACCTCTAATGCCCATGGTGCATGTTCACGAGATGAACCACAACCGAAATTTTCGCGTGTAATAATTACTTTATTACCAGCAACATCTGTCTTTGGATTAAAACCATCAAGTTTTAAATCTTCAAGAAGATAAGGTTTCAATGCCTGTTTTGAAATTTCTGTTAAATACTTTGCTGGAATGATTTCATCTGTATTTATGTCAGAACGATCCAAAAAAAGTACAGGACCACCAAATTGTTTCATTTTTAATCTCCTAACAATTTATTCTTATTATTAAGTATAACATTTTTTCATATAAAAGTGTATTACTTTTGTTTATATATAGTTGAATTACATATATATCCTTTGATTGCGGTGGCAGCTGCACTAGCGGGACTCATTAAATGAACCATTCCACCTTTTCCCATTCTTCCGTTGAAGTTTCTGTTGGTGGTGGAGGCGCAAACTTCACCTTCTGCTATAACTCCATTACTCATGCCAAGACATGCACCACAAGTTGGGTTTGTTACACAAAATCCTGCATCCATAAAAATAGAAATCAGGCCTTCATCCAGAGCCTGTCTGTAAATTTTTGGAGTAGCAGGGGATATAATTGCTCTGATACCTTTTGCAATATGTTGACTTTTTAAGATTTGAGCTGCAATTCGTAAATCAGAAATACGGCCGTTTGTACAAGAACCTATATAAACCTGATCTACATGGGTTCCTGTCATTTCTTCTACAGTTTTTATTTGATCCGGTTTATATTCGAAAGTACATACTGGCTCAAGTTCTGATAAATCCAGAGTGAGGATATTTTCATAATCTGCATCTGGATCTGAAATCCATTGCGAATAATCCTTTAAAGCTTCTTCTTTAGATTTGTATTCGTTTTTAATAAAATCCCACAAATAATCGACAGTTTTTTCATCCGGATAACAAATACCAGAAGTTGCACCAGCTTCAACGGCCATATTGCATAAAGTCATCCTTGATTCCATATCAAAGTTTTCAATAACAGGACCTGTGAATTCAAGAACGCAATTTGTGGCTCCATTTACACCTAAAGTTTTTATGATAAATAAAATGACATCTTTTGCAAAAACTCCGGCTTTTAATTGGCCATTTAAGATCAGCTTAATTGTTTTAGGTTCACGGAAAGAACAAACACCTTTTAAAATTCCTACTTCAAGATCAGTTGTACCTACGCCTGCTGCAAAAGCTCCAAATGCTCCATGGGTGCAGGTATGACTATCACCCATAATTACGGTATAACCTGGTCTTACAAAACCTTTTTCCGGGAAAATTGCATGACAAACTCCATTCGCCCCAATATCAAAAAAATCTTTAATATTATGACGGTTTGCCCAGTCTCTTAAAATTTTCCCCTGAGTGGCAGTTTTACTGTCTTTTGCTGGTGTTACATGATCAATTACGACTTTAATCTTATCTGAATCATAAACCTGATCTTTACCGCGTTCTACAAGATCATTTATTGCAACTGGTGTAGTTATTTCATGACAGAAAACCCGGTCAAGTTTAAGAACATAAGTATTCGGAAAAGGGGATTCAATGAGATGTGAATCAAATATTTTTTGTGCAATAGTTTTCCCCATAGAAACCTCAAAATAAATTATTTATCTACGACATACTGTAATAATAATATGTGTAATTCTTCAAGTTTTGTAACATTAAAAATTTTATAAACATCAGTAAATTCTTTTTTTATACTGGAGATACTGACGTAATATTTTTCACTTAATTCTTTAAAATTTAAATTATTGTGTATGTAATCATAAATGATATTAATTTGTCTTTCTGTTAATCCGTAATCTGAAAGATAAATACTTGAACCTTGTTTTACATTAGATAAAACAGATTTGTTGTTCACTGAAGTAGGAATGAAAGATGAAAATTTTGTTTTTAATATTTCATAGAACCACAAAAAGCAGGCAAAAACAAAGAATGATGAAAATAAATATACAAGAGCATCTGCCCATGAGATGATGAAATTTAATAATAGTGCAATTATATGTATACAAAATGATATTATCAAAGGAACCTTTATTTCTTTTTTACCATATCTATTAATTATAAAAATAAAAACAGATGCATAATAAAGAAATATTCCAAGGGATTGAAATGTTGAAAGAATACAGATAATACTTTCAATTTGAAAAATAGAAAACTGTAATAAGTAATTATATTTAAATAAAAGATAGATTGAAATGATTAAAACAATTCCATGTACAAGAGGTAATACAATTCTACTGTAAGGAATTAATTTTTGACTTGGTTCTGTAGAAGTAAAAATGACGTAATAGCAAAGAATATTTATCATTCCTATGAATAGGAGCGACATAAATAATACTATTTTTTGCATTACCCATTTATGTTTTTTCATGTTAAATAATTATAAGATATAAATTATGAAAAAAAAAGTTTTAAAATAATTTTTTTCTAAAATGATAACGAAAAAGTACAATATTTATGAATAATTTTCCTAGTATTAATTTAGTAATTCTATGATATTATTTAAAATTAGATAAAGGTATTTAAATACCATAAAGACTTTACTGTGAGGTAATTATGTTTTTAGAAGCAAAAAATGCTTTAGTTTTCAAAAAAGGTAATGAAACTTTAATGATTGAACCATGGGGAAAAGATTCATTCCGCGTACGTTCAACTTTAGATCCAAATTTTATTGATAGAGACTGGGCTCTTACAGAAAAAATTCCACATGGAAATGCAAAAATTTCTGTAACTCCAAATGGAGCTGAAATTGCTAATGGAAAAATCTCTGCAAAAGTAAATCCTAATGGTGTAATTGTTTTCTATAAAGATGGAAAACAGATTTTACACGAATATTATAGATCTTATGATCCATCTGCAACTAAAGAATCTTGCTGTACAAAAATCATTAACCGCCACTGGCAGGGAATTATTGGTGGTGACTATAAACTTACTGTTCGTTTTGATCCAAATGATGGAGAAAAACTCTTTGGTATGGGACAGTATCCAGATCCTTATCTTGATATGAAGGGCTGTCGTCTTGAACTTGCTCAGAAGAATTCACAGATTTCAATTCCATTTGCATTATCATCTTTGGGATATGGCTTCCTCTGGAATAATCCTGCTGTTGGTCAGGTAAATTTTGCAAAAAATATTACAGAATGGACTGCAGAATC
>JAEEGL010328724.1_pt1 | contig 15822 bp, 12 predicted proteins | sample 9134231 | NCBI WGS metagenome assembly JAEEGL01 (sample SAMN16246548, study PRJNA631951) | gut metagenome | biome: gut microbiome; feature: rumen; material: fiber-attached | host: Bos | place: Iran: Karaj | collected 2018-10
GAGATACATTCCTGAATAACCTTCAGCTGAATGAGGTTGAAGGGTCCGCCGTTTTCGACAAACCCCAATCGGTTGGCGGGAACCTGGCAACAATACTCGGATAATGTTAAAGATTTGCCCATCTAAAATTTTCTTTGTATATTTGCACCGTAAATCATTATTTAACTCAAATTTAAACGTATATGAGAGCAATAGGTTATGCCAGAGTTTCTACTACTAAGCAAGACTTAGCCCGTCAACGCTGCAAAATTACTAATTTTTGTGCAGAAAACGGTTATGAATTAGAATTTATTATAGAAGATTTTGGAATTTCGGGTGCAACACTTGATAGAAAAGGCTATCAAAGGCTCAATTCACTCACAGAAAACGATTGTGATGTTATTGTTGTCTCTGAAATATCTCGTTTGAGTAGAAAAGAACAAATTACCGAAGCGCTAAATGATATTCAGCAAATTCTAAACAATGGTATTTCAGTAATTTTACTTGATGATACTGCCAAAATCTATAAGGCTAAAGAGAATCTAAACATCAGTGAATTACTATTATTAATTATCCAATTATGGGGTGCAGCACAAGAACGTAATGAGATAAAGAGAAAAAATCAAGACGGAAAGCAAGCACTTTTCAAGTCTAACCCCTATGCAGTTGTTGATGCAAAGATTCCATTTGGTTTTAAACGTGTAACAAACACAATGTCTAATAGACCCAAATATCTATTAGAGTTCAATCCAGAAGAAGTAGAGGTCGTAAGGAAGATATTTGAGTTGGTATTAGACGGAAAAACTTTGTACGGTGTTATGCAATATCTGAATGATAGAAATATCAAGATAGGAAGAGGTATGCCTTCTATTTCCATTCTCAGCCGTATTATTCACAATGAATTGTATATGGGTATCAGAACACGTACACAATTATTTGGTAAAGAAAAAGGTAAAGAAGATGTTGCTATTCAACACATAGAGCCTATTATCTCCGAAGAAGATTTCAGAAGGGCAGGTGAAAAACTCCAAACTAATAATAAATTTATTGCAACAGGGAAAGTTTACTTTAATCCGTTTAAAGGCATAATAAAATGTAGATGCGGTCGTGCTATGATGGTTAAAAACAAAAAACCAGAAAAAGGCGTTTCTAAGTTAACATATAGATGCTCTTGCAATGAAAGTCGAAACAGTGAAACATTTTGCAGTGTTAATATTGACGAATTTTCTTATGAATTGACTAACTCTGTGATAAAGAGCTTATTCCTTCAACGTAACCAAGAAATAAAGGAATATTTTAAAGAAACTGGTACAACAAGAATTAATGAATTAAATGAAATAGTAGGCGGCATTTCAAATAAGATAGACTTTGCTAACTTAAGAAAAGAAGAACTTACCAATAGAACTAAACAAAACGTACAAAAATTATTGGTAGCTACTAATGAGGTGTTTGTTAAAGCTTTGGAACAAGACCAAGAAAAAACGGATGCAGAAATAAAAAAAGTTGATGTCGAGATTGCAAGCCTGAGACGTAAAGAAAGGGAGATTTTGAATCAAATAGATTCCATTAAAAAAGCATATAGCAATGTAGATGCCTATGAGCGTATTAGCAATATCTCAAATGAAGAACTTACAGAAATGTATCATTTGTATTTGGAGAAGATAGAGTATTATCCTATCACTACAATGAAAGGTTTTTATAAAGTAACTTTCAAGTCTGGTTACTCAGATTTCATTGCCATTACTAAGGTTAGATGTAGTGCACAAGCTTTTTTAATTAATGGAAACGTAACTGGTAATTGTACTGTAGATGTAGAATCTGGTGATATAAACTACAGTTATGAAACGGCTGCGGCAGTTTCTGATATAAACAACTTGAATTTTGGATGGGAAACGATAAGTGGTACTGTGAATATTCGTGATTTCTTTGATAAAGATTTCAATAAAATACCATTTTCATTAGAATTAGGATTAGACCTTTCTTATAGAATTAAGTATAAAGAGCAACTTGAAAAAGCATCCAAATAAAAAACGCAACCATCACAAAATTAATTGTGGTGGTTGCGTGAAATTATAATATGATGTCTAAACATTGTAAGTTTTCTTTGGGAGGTTTCTTATTACAAAGCGCTTGACAGAAGTATTGTAACGTAACAGTTTCTGGAAGAGTTGAGCATCGTGTTTTTAGGGCTTTAATCAATCTTCCATATGGTAGTTGTTCTTTATCGGAAGGATCACATTCATTCTGGTATTCTCCAACTATCCAGCTCAGCGTTTTATCCTTACCCTTCTCGTCGACGTTTTTAACAGGGGGTATCCTGTCATGTTTTAAACAGTAGTCGTAGATGATTTTGTAAGTTGTATTCCATAGGTTTTCCTTCATTGAAAGAGGAAAGTTATCATTAATAATGTGCAAGGAATTACCAATATATCGGATATAGCCCTTTGATTCCAATTCCTCCAAATAAGAAGATAATAGATTCTTACCCACTCCTAATCTTGCAGGTAAGTCCGTCGTCTTTCCATTAAAGAAAAGGAAGTTAGTTCCTTTCCAACAGTTCGCCTTTATGAATAATAGTAGTCCTTTTAGCTTTGGCGAAAGGTTGGCGTCATTAAGAAAAGACGGAAGGATAACAAAGTAATCATCTGTTAGTTCTGTAAACTGATAGACGTTATAAGGGTAAAGACCACTACCTTGTTTTTGTTCATGCTGGATAAGCAACCCTGAAGATTTGAGTGTAGAAATATATGTATTGATTGTACGCTCAGTTTCTCCTATTAGTGTAGCTAACTCCGCTTCGGCAATGCTTGCTTTTCTAGAATTATCCTTTATCTGATTTTTTATGAGAGCATAGGTGTATGCCTCATGGTGCTTGCTTTTTTTAGTTAATGCTGTCGTTATTGAATTCGGTATTTGAATGTATGTACTCATCGCTTGCTAATGAATTATCGTTTAAGTAAATCAAATCATCTGGGTAATATTTTGCAATTCTGTTGTATCTGGAGTGGCCTAAAGCTAACTTTGCTTCAAGCCGATTCCTGAATAATTGATTATTCGGTCTGTAAAGAATCATTTTTTAATAGTTAGACTATTGCTGCCTACAAAATTTGTGCAACAAATTGAAGTAGGCTATAATGTATTATCTGTATTACTGTATTATTAGGTACGAAAGTTAAGGGAACATTACCAGAAAGAAAAGGGAAAAATGGACGAAAGAAAAAGGAATGTTACCTATTTGATGCTTTCTTACTAATAATTATCTCACAGCGATTTCCATGGTATTTTCTAGTTCCTGATTTTTAGTCGCTCTGGTTATTTTTCAGATTTTTCTAGCAAACGGAATCACTGCGTATTTTCGTCTGGAGTGTTTCTTCTCATTGTATTATATTCAGGTAGCCACTAACCTTGATAGATGTTGATTAAACATGTCCCAACAATTAGCGGATAATGGCGGCACCTGAATACGGCGAACAAACATCTATTTCTGAAACAGAAAATTTTTCTCTTGTTTGTAGGGTAGTTCTGAAAATTTTTGTTCTGTCACCAACAAGAAACAAAGGAACGCCATTTCTGAACGCTCCCTTGTATCATTGCAACTATGTATTAAATATATTATCGGTTTTTCAGTAATCACAGTTAAAAAATATGAAACATAAAAATACGAGCCAGAAGTACCTCTAATGCAAGTATTTTGACCAAAGAACTTTTTCTTACTATTGTAGTATTGGATTGGAAAAATTAGTTCTACTACTAAATAGAAAAAGAGACCCCTTTTCAGAGTCTCCTTATGATGTAACAATTTAACAAATCAGAATAATAAATGGAATTTTCATTAGAAATGTCACCATCATATCATGAGTTGTATTGTCTTTACTTACTGTTATTTTATAAACACTTTCTTGGTCTTTCCATTACTCATCTTTAAGATATTAATACCCTTGCGAGATTGTACATTTTCCTGACCGTTTAGATTGTAATAGTGGTCAATAAAAGGAATCTCTTGTTTGATATTATTGATGCCAGCAGGAGCTCCTTCTTCTATCCAGACAAAGTCCTTCCATCCTTCTGTTGATGTGTATTTATCCTTTGTGCCTTGAGGAACATAGAGTGTTCCATTATTAATAGTGTTTGTAGAGAATACGGAAGAAATCTTTATAGGATTCTTCATTAGAGATATCACTGTAATGAGGCTTTCACAATCAAATGCTCCACTTCCAATAGAAGATATATCGTTAGGAAGAGTGATAGATTTTAAATGATAACACCCTTTAAACAAATTCTCTGATAGAACTTGTGAATTCTCAGGAATAACAATATCAGTAATCTCTTCGCAATCATTGTTCGATAATCTGTACGTATATGCTCCTGCAATATTACCACCATTGGCAATCCAATGTTGGATACTATTTATTCTGTATATTATTCCACATGACAAATAGGCGTTTTTATCTAAAAAATAATAATAACCTTGACGACCATCTTTAACCCCATATCCATAACGACGAGACCAATAACAAAACGCATCTTTACCTATATGTGTTATTGTCTCTGGAATATAGAGATTACTAATTGATGTTCCATAATGGTCGGTTTCTATATGGTTATTATTACTGGTTTGTACAGAACAATATGTAAAAACATAGTCTCCAATAGATGTCACTTTCAGTATTTTTCCACCATAATTAACTTCGGCAGGGATTTTTAAAGTTTCTATATTCTCATAGCCTTTCGAATAGTGTATAGTTTTAGAAGAAGTATGTGAATAAGAAGATTCTTGATCATAAGAAACAGTAACCCAAGACATACTTCTTCCAACAACTTCCAATTCATTGCCATTATTAATATAGTTGTAATAGATAGTTTGACCATCTTCATTTTTAACAGCAATGTCATATGCAAATGCTTTTGTTCCTACCATGCTTATGAGCATAGTGATTAGAATCTTAAAAAATAATTGTTTCATAGTTAATAACCTTTTATATTTACTATATATTAATTATCGCTTTGTGATAATTGGTGTATAATTTCACATATAAAGTTCAAAATTGTTAAATAATTGTTTTATGCGTTAAGCGACTTCTATTATTACTTAATAATCCCAATTATAAGGAATAAGGTCTTGTTCTGCAATAATCAAATTGTTTACAATTTCAACATTCGTTTCCTCGATTCGAGCATCAAAATGAATATCGCAATGGCTCTGAAGACTCTCACCAATACGATTAATTATTTCAATGGTAGAGCCCATTCTAAACGGATGAACTCCATCTTTGTACTTCTCTTCTGTGAAGTCAAGAAATGAAGATGGTTTAATTTTAAACGAAGAATGCAGTTGACGGCTTCCAATCTTTAACATTTTGCTGTTTTTAACTGCTTGCTTCAAATTATTCCTTAACTGTTCTTTTTCTGAATCATGTGTATCCATTTGCATTATAGTTTCTACCTATAGTTTCCCTGATTCAGCGGTTAATAATAAAAGGCGTGGGAACTTTCAACTTATTACCTCATTGTGGCTCTGGACTGCCTGGCTGAATAATAAGCAAAAGCCCACGCCACAATGATATTTAAATCCAATAAAGGAAATAAAATCATGTGCGTGGGCGTTCTTGCTCATCACCCTCAGCCGTGAATTGTCCAGATTCCAACGAGAGGCAACTTGCTAAACGCCCTGTCTCAGCAAACTACTAAGAGCCGCTTTGACTCTACAAAGATAGTAAAAAGACGTTTAATTTTGCAAGAACTTGCTTATTATTTAAGAATCATTAAATATTGAACTCTGTCTTAATCCGTTGTACAGTGCTGATTCCCTTATAGGTCAATTTAGCGACATTCCTCACAGAGTAGCCTCTCTTTAAATAGCTGATAATATCCCTGTACTCTTCACGTTTCTGCTCTGTAGTCTTGATGCTTCCAGCTTTACGGCCTAACTTTCCACCACGTTCAATGTATAGTTTACGACCACTATTCAAACGGAACTTAATGTTTTCACGCTCCAATTGTGCACATGTTGAGAGGGTCGCTATCATTATTGGTGCAAACATAGTGGGCTTACCATGTGCATCAAGTAGTGTTAACTGTTCCTTCTGCATATAGAGGTTAATCCCTGAATCTATGAGGTCTTTTACTGTAGCCAGAACTTCAAAGGCATTTCTTCCAAGTCTGGATAGCTCACTTACTAAAAGGATTGCAACACCGTTTGATTTACAGTATTCAATAGCCTGTTGCAATACTGGGCGTTCGCTATTCTTCTTTGCTCCAGAGATATGTTCCTCAAACACCTTGGATAATTCCAACTTCTGATAATCTACATAATCCATAAGGTCTGAGATTTGACGATCTGTATTCTGTCTATCGCCTACGCTTGACACTCTAGCGTAAATAACTGCTTTCATATTCATTTTAATCAAAGTATTGGTTGGTTACGAAAGGGGTGCCTCAAAGCATCGTCTTATAGATTTATTTGAGTACACCCATTAAAAGAATACGGTTTAGAAGTAAAGAGGACACCACCTATATATAACAAGGTGATGCCCTCCGCTCTATCAACTAACCAAGAAACCATTGGTAGGTTGAATCACCATGCATGGCATTGTTAAGCCCCACGGCAACATCAGTAGCGTTAACGGCTCTCTGCAAGTAGCTATCAATGTAGCTGGACTTGTTAGCCTCAGTCAGAAGATTGTGGAAGTTCCACATGGATAGTGAGCCACCTTGACCGCCAAAGTCCTCATTCTGATAGTAGCCCCTGCACACGTTATTGATTTGTGAGTCAGTTATCAGCAAACGTGGTATGCTTCTAGATAGACCTTGTGGCAGTGCCTGATAGAGCCTCATGCGTCCAATCACCTGTGCAAACTGCGTCTCAGTCAGATAGGTGTTACTAAGAGTCTGCATCAGGTGAATGTCTTTAGCAGGGTTAAATCCATTGAACAGTTCCATTACCTGTTGGTAGAGCTGCTTCAAGTCCATTACCTCCATAGAGAGTTTCACGCCTTGACCTGTAAGTATCTGGTTGGAACAGATGCGCACTCTCCAGCCTACGAACACAGAGAACTTTTCCACTCCTTTAGAAGAACGGTAGAGATTCAGGTCATTGTAATTGCGAACGCCACCTATGCAAAGTTCTAGCTTCTGACCTTTGACAGTTTCATAGATGGTGGGAATAGTGAAAGCAAATGCAAGTCGCTGGTAGAATTGAGTTTTCTCACTTTCTAGCAGTTCAGATGCTTTCTTGCCAAGAGCGTTAGGAGTCCTGCCCCTGACGATGTGCGAAACTTTGACGGATGGGGTGTTTATGCTCTCACCCTGATAGAAAGATTTCGCTGCATCATGCACACAGTCAATGAAGTCCTGATGTGAGATTGTCAGCTCCTGATTTGCCCATGTAGGTACAACGCACTGATTTTTCAGCTCATCCATTGTAATGTGGTTTGTGTTTGCATCCAAGAAACTCACGCCACACGATGTTACGGGCTGTTCTGTTACCACTTCTTCGTACTCTGTGTACTCAAAACGATTGCTGTTAGTAGCCACAGCTGGCATCAATAATAAATTGTTCATAATTAAATGGATTTGTTGGTTAATAATGATGATAGAGAGGTTACGTGTTACATCTCTACAGATGTTAGTACGCCCTACAATCTGACTACGTTTTAGAATATGCTAAGGTTTTCATCTGGATTACGTTTTTCCATCAGAAGTAGGTAGGGGGCTTTGTTAGGGTGAAGTGGCGTGTGCAGAAAATAAATAAAAATTTAAAATTGGTGCATTATTTCTCAAAATTATGTGTACCTTTGTGACCATGAAAAAGAGTCTTGCACTTATTGATGGTGATCTAACCATATATGCCGAATGGTTTGAAAGGCATATAAGGAGAAGATATGTACCAAATGACGGTAACAGTTTCATAGACTTTGCATTCAAGCATAACGATTCTATTCAAGACTTTATGCCTAGTTTAAAAGAAATCGTAAATAATAAGGAAGTTAGAAAAACTATTGATAATATTAAGAACAAGTGTGGTATATCGATCGATATATTAAACTTTTATCTATTATGCAGCTATATTCACGACCTTATATCAAACAATTTCATAGTGCTACTTAAAAAACCTACTAATGAAGCTTTGGAAAAATTAGGAGAAATAACTGAAATCACTTTTAAAGATGTAGATGGCAAGGAAGTAACGACTAATTACAAGGAACTAATTAATGTATGTATGGACGCAACTACTGAGTTCCTAAAAGTTAAAGGTGATGTTATAGAAGCTGCTGACTTTGGTCATTACAATAAAATTAGCTCACAAGTAGATAAAAGCATCTTGCAATGCCAGTTCGCATACTACCTAACGATATTTCTAAAAGAAGCATTCCCCAATGCCAACAGAACGCATAGAGGAGCCAAAGGGTTGGTCACTACTCATGAACAAACGTTAATCATGCAGCTTATGTCGTATTTTGAATTGGCACCAAAAGATGTTACTTTGACAAACGAGAGGTATCGGAAGCTAAAAGAACAGTATGAAAGACTAAAGCATTTTCCTACAGAGTTCGCAGAGTCTGATTACTTCATGCTCCCACAAGCTATTATAATGAAAAATAATGATTGGGATAAATATGATAATTGGGAGCAGGCATCTCCGGTTACCTTTGTACAATTTGAAGACTGGTGCTCTGGTAAAATAGACTGGGAGGATCCCGAACTTAAAATTAAAGAATTGAAGCTTGCAAACAAATGGATTGTATTAAGCAATAAAAAGTAGGATTATCTTACATGCAATTGTGCACGAAGATTATTATTCGATTCACAATTATTCTCTTTGTACTTCAATATTTTCGCCATATCTTTGCACCCAGAATGAAACAACAGCGTACGGGTTGAAGTAGTTCTGGGGGATTAGCTCCTTGCCCCATGCGGAGTAGTAAATTTAATTATGAACCTAGGCGTTGTAGAGGTAAGCGCAGAATATTATGACAACATGTCAATTAAACAATAAAATTAAGCAGGCAGAGAAAGAGCTTGCCCGTATGAACAAAAAAAGAATGGCAGCAGAAGTTATAGCTGCACAGGAGAAGGTTATTTTCGACTTGAAGGAGCAACAAAGAATGCTTGCTAAAGTCGAGCAGTCAAAGGCAGATGGCTCACGTAAGGACATCGTACTGACGTTCTCTGTCGTAAACGAAGAGACGTTACAAGTGACGGAACAAGGCTATAAGGTCGCATTCGTGAAAAACAATCGACCAATCGACCACAAGAAGGTAGATGGCTTTATCGCCATAATAGCTAAGGGTAAGTATGAGAAGGCTTTCCCGATTATCGTTGCCCCTGCACAGGAGGTTATTGAAAATGGCTATCGAGTTATAGACGTTGAAGACAACGAAGTGAATGTTGAAGATGCAAGCAATTACATTGTAATATTGGATGGACAGCACCGAACACTTGCTTTCCTTGAATCAAGCATAACAAACCCACAGGTTGTTCCCAACACTCACATGCGTGAAGGTAATAATATCGGTCAGTACCTTGTTGACATTAACGACGTTGGTACAAGTTGGAACCAACAGGACAGATTTGCCGTTGCCGCACTTGTTTCAGACAATGAACTTGCTCAGAATATAGCTGACAGGATAAACGAAGGGTTTAACCCTACAACCGCTTCACTAATCTATACTGGTAAAAAAATAACTGGTACGCAAGTCAAGAAGTTGCTTCGAGGTGAGGATTGGACGTTGCCAGATGGCGCTAAACTTAACATTCTGAGGGGGAACAAATTTGTGCAACTCTGTAAGGAAGCAAGTATTGAGGTAAAATTCATTACCAAGCGCTATTTCATTACAGGTTTTAATGCCTTTGCAGAATTGGAGGGGGAAGATGCGGCATTTAAAAAACTGGATAGTCTTAAAGCCCAGAATCTTACAAACGATATATTGCGTGGGATAAAGGACGGCACCCAATTTGAGAAGATGCTTAGAGAGGTGGCATAGTTGTCATTACCGCAATTAAGTAACAGAGGTTCACTATATTTTGTACCTTCTTGTATTGACAATTCGTATCATGGCGGCAAAAAACTCCACCTGAGTAAATTCAAGTGGAGTTTTCAGTTGTTCGTTTACCAAAAACGTACTTTACGACTTTGGCATTAGCCTTATTTTCGTTCACGAAGTCACGTTCAATGTAGATATCGGTGACTCGCATGGACTCATCCACATGGTTGAGTGCTGCATGGACTGTGTACTTATCGATCCCGCATTTGTTAAGAGCGATAGTAGCCCATGAGTGACGGGCTGCATAATATTCTAAGTCCTCAATCTGTAGCAGGTCACCAATCTCTTTCAGTCCCTTGTTGATGGCCTTATTGAATGCTTTGTGGTCTCTGTAGTCCTGATAGAACTTGAAGAGCCGCTGGCCTGTAGTATCACGGTACTTCTCAATAATGGGTAACGCCATGTCAGGTATAACAACTTCCATCCTAGCCTTGTCAAGTCTTCGGTCTTTGGTCTTGGTGCGGTAGTAAACAAGTCTGTTATCTCTGAGCTCAGTAGCATTATAGAGGTCAACGGAGTTAATGCCCATTAAGCAGAATGAGAGGATGAAACAGTCTTTAGCAAGGTCTGGGCGGCAGGTGTGTTTTACACCCTTATGGATATTCTGATACGGTAGATTCCAGATTGCCTTGATTTGTTGAGGGGTGATAGCACGTTTACGGGTTGCCTCTTGTTTCGGAATCTTAAAGTACTCAAATGGAGTGTGGGGTATTCGCATCAAGCCTTTATCTGGTTTGTTGTAGAATCTCTGCGCTTCACCATAAAGATGTCTTAGGCTCATAAGGTATAGTGACAAGCATCGGTTTGACGGCACTCTTTTACCCTCTGCCTGTAAAACCTTCACACGTTCGTTACGAGCTTTAATTATAAAGTCTCGGTACTGTTCCAACAGCTCAGCAGTGATTTTCTTGATTTCCAACTCTTCTCTTCCAAGAAATCGGATGAATGAATTCAAAGCTGTGGTATAGTTATCCTTGCCTTTAATAGTAGTCTCACTAATCCACTTTTTACTAAATGCAATAAAGTCAATAGGCTTCTCCGCTTCCTCCTTGCATAGTAAACGGTTTACGATTTCACTAACGTCACAATTCTCAGAATCAAGATGCAGGGAGTTAACCATTGTCCTGTAGTGCAACACAAGGCGGTCTGCCTCCTGTTTAGTCATGGAATCCTCTTTCAACTTCAAATCTGAGGTGAGGTCTGCATCTGTAGCAAACAAATCTGTAGAGATTCGCTTAACTTTTTTGTCCTTGGTAAATCGTACTTTTACGTTGTACGTTCCATCTGCTCTCTTTTTGTCTTTCAGGACTTCTGCTCTGATTGTCAGCATAGCATTTTTTTGTTTTTGGGGTAAACCTCGGGTAAACCAGAGGTAAACTTTTTGTTAAAAAATAGCTGATTTTTGAGAAATCCAAAGTTCTATGAGAAATCAGATTCTGTGGTATTTGGAATTACTTCAATCTTCGAGAACCCTTATAAATAGAGGTGTTTGACAACAAAAAAGCCTCAGATTATCTCTGAGACTTTTAGTGTGGACCAGGTAGGGCTTGAACCTACGACCTCCAGATTATGAGTCTGTTGCTCTGACCAACTGAGCTACAAGTCCAGTGCTTTTTTGTTAAGCGGCTGACAAGGACGGTGCAAGTCGAACGCAGAGAGCTTGCTCTTTGCTGAGACGCAGCCCGTTCTCGCAGGTGCTTTTTTGAAATGCGGCTGCAAAGTTACATAGTTTTTGGTAAATATCCAAATATTTTTTGCGAAAATAGTAAAAAAGCAGTAACTTTGCACACGATTATGAAAGAAATGAGACAAGGACTGACTGCTGAAGAGGTGCTGCAAAGCAGGCTGGAGCATGGTGAAAACGTGCTGACACCGCCTCGCAGGCAGTCGATGTGGCGATTATATCTGGAGAAATACCAAGACCCTATGGTGCGCATCCTGCTGGTGGCAGCCTTGGTGTCGCTGGCGCTGTCGTTTGTGCGCCACGACTTCATGGAGACCATCGGCATCATTGCTGCCATCGTCCTGGCTACAACGGTGGGTTTCTACTTCGAACGAGATGCTGCCCGTCGCTTCGACGTGCTGACTCAGTTGGGCGAAGAGCAGCCTGTAAAGGTGCTCCGCGAAGGGAACATTGTGGAAATTCCACGTCGTGAGGTGGTAGTGGACGACATCGTCATTATCGAAACGGGCGACGAAGTGCCAGCAGACGGCACACTGACAGAGGCCACAGACTTGCAGGTGGATGAGAGTTCACTGACGGGAGAACAGATAACAGACAAGTGGTTGGTGTCGAATGACAATAAGTCAGAGGCAAGTAGGGAGAAATCAGCGAAAACCACCTACCCTGCTGACATGCTGTTGCGTTCGTCGATGGTGATGGCAGGCACAGGACGTTATGTAGTGACTGCCGTAGGCGATGAGACAGAAATTGGCCACGTGGCTCGTCAGGCAACAGAACTGACGGGTATCAAGACGCCGCTGAACCTACAGCTGGAGAAGTTAGCCAAGCTTATCAGCAAGGGCGGAGCCATCATCTCCACAGCGGCCTTCGTGATATTCCTCCTGCACGACATACTGGTCAACCCCTTGTGGCATAGTGAGGACTATGTAGGCATGATAGAGGTGACATTACGCTACTTCATGATGGCCGTGACGCTGATAGTGATGGCCGTTCCAGAAGGGCTGCCCATGGCCATCACGCTGGCACTGGCGCTGAACATGCGGAGGATGCTGAAGTCGAACAACCTCGTCCGTAAACTACAGGCATCAGAGACGATGGGTGCCGTGACTGTTATCTGTACTGACAAGACGGGAACGCTGACGCAAAATCGTATGACAGTAAGTGATGTAAGATGTATGAAGTCCGATGTAAGAAACGAGTCATCAGCCGTCAGCCAGCAGCCCTCAGACATCAGACCTCAAACATCAGACCTCTTCCTGGCTATTGCGTTGAACACGACAGCGACGCACGAGGTGGGCAACCCCACGGAGCAGGCCTTGCTGCGCTGGATGACGGAACAGGGTGCGGACTATCAGCTGTTGCGTCAGGAGCACCCCATCAGCAGTCGGATGCCGTTTTCCACAGAACGCAAATACATGTCGACGACGATTGGCGAAACCGTCTATATCAAAGGCGCTCCAGAGATTGTTATGGCTATGTGTCAAATGACGGACGACGAGCGTCAGCACGCTGACGAGCAGCTGAAGGAATGGCAACAGCACGCTATGCGCACGCTGGCCATCGCACAGGACGACAGGCTGCTGGCGCTGGTGGCCATCAGTGACCCGCTGAGAGAGGAGGTGCCCGCTGCCATCCGACAGTGCCGACAGGCGGGCATAGAGGTAAAGATAGTGACTGGCGACACAGCAGAGACCGCCTGCGAGATAGCCAGACAGTGCGGAGTGATAGAGGCTAAAGACGCTAAAGAAAGGGTTGGCAGGAGAGAAACCATTTCCGGTTCGGAATTTGCTGCCCTCAGCGACGAAGAAGCTGCAGCTGTGGCCAAGGTGCTGAAGGTAATGTATCGTGCCCGTCCTACGGACAAGCAACGGCTGGTGGCCCTGTTGCAACAGCAAGGCGAGGTGGTGGCTGTCACTGGCGACGGCACGAACGACGCACCAGCACTGAACAGAGCACACGTAGGACTGTCGCTGGGCAGTGGTACCAGCGTCGCCAAGCAGGCCAGCGACATCACCATCATCGACGACTCGTTCCGCAGCATTGAGCATGCCGTCATGTGGGGACGCTCGCTGTACATCAACATCCAGCGATTCGTATTCTTCCAACTCATCGTCAACGTTGCCGCCCTGCTGCTGGTACTCTTCGGAGCCTTCATCGGCACGGAGATGCCGCTGACCATCACCCAGATACTGTGGGTAAACCTCATCATGGACACCTTTGCCGCTATGGCTCTGGCCTCGCTGCCTCCCAGCAGGGAGGTGCTGCGCGACAAGCCTCGCTCGCAAGAGGCATTCATCATTACGCGCCCCATGCTACGAGGCATTATCAGTATAGGACTGCTGTTCTTTATCGTTACTGCCACGCTGCTGTGGTATTTCGAACACATGGAGGGCATGAGCACACACGAGCTGACCATCTTCTTCACCATATTTGTTATGACGCAGTGGTGGAACCTCTTCAATGCCCGTGCACTAGGATCGATACACTCTGCATTCCATCGTCTATGGGCATGTCAGTCATTCCTCTTGGTGCTGCTTTTGATACTCGTTGGACAATGGTTCATCGTCACCTTTGGAGGGGGGGTGTTCCGCACAGAGCCCCTTGACGCCACAACGTGGCTGTGGATTATCCTGGGGACATCGCCTGTACTGTGGATAGGGGAAATTTATAGGAGAGTTAATAGTAACAAATAATAGCAGCGAGATGAAGGGTTTTGTAGCAACAATAGGAATGTTTGACGGAGTGCATAAAGGGCACCAATATGTGCTGCAACAGGTAGTGCAGACAGCCCGTGAGCACGAACTGCACTCGTTGGTGGTCACCTTCGACTTGTCGGTATTCTCCGTCAAACCTTTGCTGACTACCCTTGAACAGAAGCGAACGCTGATAACGGAGGCTGGCATCGACTGTGTGGAGGTGCTGCCATTCAATGACGAGCTGAAACAGCTGACGGCACACCAGTTTATGGAAGAAATACTCCTGAAGCAGCTGCACGTCAGCGTGTTGCTGGTAGGCTACGACAATCGCTTCGGCCACAACCGCACGGAGGGTTTCGACGACTATGTACGCTATGGTCAGGAGTTGGGCATCGAGGTGCGACAGCTACGTGCCGAGGGACATAGCAGTTCTACGTATGTGCGACAGCTCTTGCAGGAAGGCAACGTCAGTGAGGCAGCAATAGAGCTGGGCCGCCCCTATACCATCGGCGGACATGTGACACATGGTGAACACATCGGCACCAGCCTAGGATTTCCCACTGCAAATCTGGTGCCTGACGACGAACGCCTGCTGATACCTGCCCCAGGTGTCTATGCCGTCAGGTGTGGAGCATATCAGGGAATGATGAACATCGGCACAAGACCAACCTTCGGACCACACCAACAGACGCTGGAGGTACACATCTTCGGACTCCAGCAGGACCTGTATGGAAAGAGGCTGCAGGTGGACTTTGTAGAGCGTCTGCGCAGCGAGCAGCGTTTCGACAGCATTGAGGCCCTGCAGGCACAACTGGCGAAAGACGCCGAACAGGCAAAAGAACTATTACAGAAAAACGAAATCACAGCATAAAACAATATGAAACAATCGCTCACCTTCTTATTAGTATTCATCGGCATTCAGTTTGCCGGAGGAGCCATTACGCAGGCAGCATGGAAAATGGCAACGGGCAGTCCTGACGTCACAGCCACGATGCTCGTCACATCGACAGTCGTCGTCAGCATGCTCACCATCATCGTATTCCTGTGGGCTCGCTGGACAGAGCTATCGCCCAACTGGTTGCGTAGCCGCCCCTGGATGACACTCTTCTGGTGTGCCATTGCCGCTCTGGGAAGCATCATCCCTTCGACATGGTTACAGGAGCAGATGCCTGAATTACCCAACATCATTGAAAACGAGTTCAGCATGATTCTGGCCAATCGCTGGGGCTATCTCACCATAGGGCTGCTGGCACCGCTAGCAGAGGAAATCGTATTTCGTGGAGCCATTCTGAAGGCAATGCTCAACTGGAACAACGACGGTCAGCAGGCCCCGTCTGGCAAGCAAGCCCTCATGGCCATCATCTTCTCGGCACTGCTCTTCACCCTCACTCATTTCAATCCTGCACAGATGCCCCACGCC
>JAEEGL010932542.1_pt1 | contig 15822 bp, 19 predicted proteins | sample 9134231 | NCBI WGS metagenome assembly JAEEGL01 (sample SAMN16246548, study PRJNA631951) | gut metagenome | biome: gut microbiome; feature: rumen; material: fiber-attached | host: Bos | place: Iran: Karaj | collected 2018-10
ATTCCGCCCATCATATGGTCCATAAATACGATATCGTATTCGTTTTCCTTGCACATATCAATGGATTCGGGTCCGGAGTTCGCAGTGCTTACAACCATGCCGTATCCCGTGAAAATACTCTTACCAACGGTAAGGTTCATAGGTTCATCGTCAACGACAAGCGCTCTGATTCCCCTTGTGTACATCTTCACACCCTTCTTCTCATTCAGATTGATTTCCGAATTGAGAACGGATGCCACAGGGAAGCAGTAGAAAGGTTTTTCCATTATATAGGCTTTCGAGCCAAGCGGAAGTTTAAAGTCGGAATTGGCCACAACGACTACAATAACCCTGCCTGCGATTTCTTCGATAAGGCGGGGATCCGAGCGATACTCTTCTTCTGCAATAAACAGGTGTGTAAGTTCAACCGAATCGCGAAGTTTTCTTAAATTCTCGGCATTATCAACTCTGTGCATCTGAACGCCGAGTCCCTTAACCATGTTGAGAACCATGGAATTGTAATAATCACGAACCGAAGGATTCGTATATTTGTCAAACTGCAAAAATGCACCGAGACAGAGTTTCTCGGGGTTGTTGACTGACATGCAGCTTCTTTCGTCGATAACCGTCTGAGGAAGACTGACTCTTACAACCGTTCCGTGATCGGGCTTACTTTTAACCGTCATGAAACCGCCCAAGATGGAAACAAATCCTATAACGATTGACATGCCGAGGCCGAGGCCGCCGCCCATTCTCGATCTTCCGGAATCAGCCTGATAGAAGCCTTCATAAATTCTTTCAAGCTCTTCTTCGTTCATACCGATACCGGTATCCGTTACTTCTATGCAAAGGTTAACGCCGTACTCTTCTTTTTCGGTAGTAATACGTACGTAAACGCCGCCTTCGTTTGTATATTTAAGGCCGTTGGTAATAAGTGCCTTCAGTATCTTCTTTAACTTGTTAACGTCGGTATTCATAACCGAGGGGATTGAAGGATCGACGTCAATAATCAGTTCTATGTCGGGAGATTTGTAAGGACGGATTTCGGTAACAAGATCGAAAAGAACCGAGGAAAGCATGTAATCCTCATTGTTTCTTACGAGTTTGTCACGGTCAATTTCCGAATAATCCAGAATGTCGCCGATCTGTTCGGCAACTTTTCTTCCGGCATTTCTTACGGATATCATTTCATTTTTGATTTCGGGATTGTTTTCTTTTTCAATACAGATGGTCGACAAACCGATAACCGCGTTGATAGGCGTTCTTAACTCATGAGAAACGTTTGCAAGGAAATCGTTTAATCTTTCCGTGGCATCGGTCAGCTGAATGATTTCATCCTTCGATCTTTCGATAACCTGCATCCATTTGTCTATGATTGTTTTTGCAAGGAAACCTACAAAATAAATCATAATTGCATGCATTATCGTTCTGCTTATAACAAGCGAGTCGAAAGTGTATTTTTCAAGAATCATTACGACTATTCCGTATGCGAGCGTGATGTAGTATGTTATCTGGCATACGGTGATTAAGGCCTTTTGTCCGGTCAGCGTGCAAAGAAGAATAAGCGCCGACATAACCACGGCCAGGTCGAATGTACTTGTAAGATGGATTCCGTAAAAGAAAAAGTCTACCATCATCATCGCCGAATAAATCCACATCCTGTCTTTTTCCGAAGGTTTGTGGGCTATGTGCATTATCCAGTTAATAATGACTTCGAGAATAATAAGAATGAGTACCCATTTCTCCCATCCCATTAAAAGGGATTCGAAAATAAGTACAGCAGAAAGAACCGTAAAGGTTACAAGAATAATAATATGCGATGTCTCAAATAAATCGTTGTTGCGTCTTTTTTTGCCCATATAAGTCCCCTAATACAATCGTTTTTGCTATCCCCGAAAAAACGATTATCCGACTACCATTTCATCCTGTGAAACGATGTCGATACCTTTCCCAAATTTTTCATACCATTTATCTTTTATCTGATTGATAACGCTGTCCTTCGCATCTTCCCTGATGTCTGTAAGAAGAAGGAAGTACTGATTGTGACGGCCTCTCATGAGAATGTCCGTTTTTCTCAAAGACTGTCTCACGTGATTGCCGAACTCATCACACTGATCCCTGTAGGCCTCGTCGGAAAGACCGTCCACACTGTTTAATGTGAAAAGAACCTTGCAGGCGCCGATGTGATATCTGATAACGTATCTCATGACATATCTGTATACGTAAGAAAACGCTTCTTTTTCAAGCTGCAGCGCAACATCCGGAATAGATCTCTCCCCTAAAATCTCGGATATCGCATCAATATCCATCTTTACGTTGTTCATGTCGGCATCAATGAATGAATCCGCATGGTAAACCTTTGCACCGTGTTTACCGTTTTTCTTGACTATATACAGAGCTTTGTCAGCCTGTTTTAAAAGCGTGTTATAATCATTACCCTGCTTGGGAACAAAAGTCGCACCTATCGAAACACCGAGAGGAATATCCATCTCGTCTCCCATAAGTTCTTTGGCTTTTGAAAGCAGTTTGTCGTTAAGATTTCTGGTAAATTCAATTACCTCAGAATCGAAAGTAACATCCGGCATGAAAGCCGCAAATTCATCTCCGCCGATTCTTCCGAGTGTGCTGCCCGCTTTCGAAAGAGCTCTTAAAATATCCGAAAATCCCATAAGTACGCGGTCGCCCATTTCATGACCGTAAATATCGTTTACAAGTTTGAACGAATCAAGGTCAATCATTAAAAGTACTCCGGATTCCTCCGAACACATCTTGGTAAGTGTCACGCCAAGAGCTGCCTTGTTTAAAAGTCCCGTGAGTTTATCGGTGGATGCTTCTGTTTTTAATGTACTGATTTTTTCCGTATTGGAAACAATATTGTTAATACGTTTAAGAAGTACGTCCGGATTGAAAGGTTTTCTGATAAAGTCAGCAACACCGACTTCAAATCCTCTTGTTTCCGTCGCGCTCTCTTCATCGGCCGTCAGGAATATAACCGGTGTTTCGGCTAATCCGAGTTCGATTTCTTTCTGGCGAAGAAGTTTAAGTGTTTCGAATCCGTCTATTTCCGGCATCATGATATCAAGCAGAATCAGATCGGGCGCACCGTTCTCCTCAATATATTCAATCAGTTTTCTGCCCGATTTGAGCGCACTGACTCTCATATTGTTCTTGCTTAAGATGTGCCCTGCCATTTTGAGATTCGCCATATCGTCGTCAACTACAATAATCCATTTTGACATATATAACCCTCTGTCTCTCTGTTAACTTTTCCCCTTCGCCTGTTAAAATTCGGCCACACAGTAAAATTATAACACAGACTATTTAATGACAAAACAGGAATTTTGCAAATTTTTCGTCTTAATCACAATTTCTTAATATGCCTTTCGTCGCTTGCAAGTTCAAGGCAGGGTAGTATACCCGCTCCCTTTTTTCTCTCCATTCTGATAATTGTGATTCCGGTAAAATCGGTATGAAGGAGCGCACAGACATAAGGAAACGGCAGATTTAAAATCCTTCCTATCGCCGCACTCGAAGAACCTCCGTGGCAGAATACCGCTACCGTCTTATGCTCTTCCTCTTCGACGATGTGATCGTAATAGAGTCCGTTTCTTACATATCCGAAAGTCGAAAGCCACTCATCGATTCCTTTTTCAACTATGTCTGTTTTTTCTACGGCGATATTGTTGCAAAAGAATTTGTTTTCCCTCCAGGAAATATCCGTGATATCCATTCCCTCAAGCGCAGTTTTGTCTGCAATATCCCAGGGATGTCCGTCTGCAAATATCGGATTCCCGTCCCTGCTGCCCCATTTAATTTCGCGTACGCACTCAAGTGTCTGAACCGGGATTCCGAGAACTTTCGAAGTGTATTCCGCTGTCTCTCCTGCCCTTCCAAGCGGCGATGAATAAATCTCTTCTATCCCTTCGTCTTTTAACCTTTCGGCCGCAAGTTCTGCCTGTAAACGTCCGGTCGGAGTCAGACAGTCATTTTCGTAATCGGGTTCTCCGTGTCTGACAAAAATTATTCGCATATATTATCTCCCGTTTCGTTTTTGTATTCTTCCAGAAAGTCTTCAAGAAATCTGTGTCGCTTTTCTGCAATTTCTTTTGCACTTTCCGTATTCATTTCATCCTTCAAAAGAAGAAGCTTGTCGTAAAAATGCTCTATGCTCAAATCAAGACTTCTCTTATTGGCACCGCCGTATGCAAACGTTCTCGCAATTCCGATTGCACCCATAGCATCAAGTCTGTCGGCATCCTGAACGATTTTCCCTTCCAAAGTTTCAGGGTGCTTACCGCGGTTTTTGCTGAAAGAAACCGAATTGATAACTTCAATGATACGCTCTGTACGTTCTTTGCTTATCAAATGACTTTTCAGAAATTTTCGTGCGTTTTCATTGTTTTTGTTATCGAAAAGTTTGTGATCGTCAGTATCGTGAAGCAGTGCCGCAAGCGATACGATTTCCGTGTCGCAGTCCTTTTCTTTTTGGGCGATTGCAAGTGCATTTCGATAGACTCTTAGCGAATGCTCGACATCATGCCCGTCGCCTCTTTCTCCGAAAAGATTTTTTATATATTCAATTGCTTCTTCTATGATAGTTTCATTCATGTTCTGTTCTAAATCAACGATTCTGTTTCAGATTTTTGTTTATCCAAAAGACACCTTTCCTTCAAAAAACGTACAAAAAATTATATCATACATCTCCGGCATTATACAGTTTTTATGCCCGTCATTTCGCATAAGTTTCGATATTTTAATATAAAAAAAGAGATGATATCATCTCTTTTTTATGTATCTTATTTCTTTTTTATCCCATCGTCTGAATATCTTTTCGGAGCCATCCGAAATGTAGTTGTTTTTTGCGTAAAACTTTCTTCCCATTCCGTTCTCTTCCAGAACCCAGATAACGAATTCAGGGCAGCCTTTTTCTCTTCCTTTTTCCTCGAAAAATTCAAGCATCTTTGAACCGATTCCCGTTCTGACAAAATCAGGATCGACGTAAATCAAATGAAGTTCAAAAGCATCTTTTTTGTCATCGTCTCCGCTCATGCCGATTCCCATCATGCCCTTGACGATTCCGGTCTCGTCTTCTTCGTAAACATATAAGTCGAAGATTTTTTCCGATATCCATCTGCTTATGGCAGCAATACGATTTTCTACTGATAAATCTTTATATAAACTTACATCCGAAACAACATTTTTATAAGCATACCTGCTGCTCATAACTTCAATCTCGGCAATTCTTGCCGCATCATTTATGTTTGCTTCACGAATCATTATATATCACCTCGTTTCGTTTTTCTTCTGTCAAATCACTAAAGTTACTTTTTATTTTGTTTTTAACGAAGCGGGTTTAATCGGTTTCTATTTAATAAAAATTCCCGCAAAAATATCAAGGAAGAATACAAGCGTACAAAGAAACGACGGAAGCAGTCCGAGAATGCTTAAAACCACTCCGATATACGCTTTCGGAAGTCCCTTGTCATTTATAATTGTTTTAATTCCCAATACAATTCCGGCAATCGGTATTACAGGAGCCACAACCATAACAAATATCATTCTTCCCAAAAAGAAATAAACAAAGAGACACGCAAGACTTCCCAAAAGTGCAATAAGTCCGAGTTCTAATGAAGTTTTCGCTTTCTGCTGATCCTCGGGCATATGGTCAAAAACCTGATTCTCAAACTTACTGACCTCTGTGTTTATATAATCTCCGTTCTGATCGAAATTCATCTCTTCGCTATTAAAATTATCTGCCATATTTTTTTGTCTGCTCCTTCGGTTTTTTTCTTTCTTTTTTATAATTGTTTTGCGGATTAACTCCGTATTCTTTCATGTGTCTTATAGTATTCGCTTTTTTCCTTATACATTTTCTCTTCTGCGATTTTGGCAAGTTCTCGAATAGTTTTATCAGGGTGCTCACGATGTGAAGCATATCCGATTGAGACGGATATTGGATTATCCGTTCAACACTTTTAAATCCGATCGTTCATATCGATTATGACCCGGAAGACTCTTCTTATACTTCCAGCAGGCAATGGCATCCTCTAAACTTTTTCCTTTATTGTCGTCAAAGAAATCGCGAATATATGTATTGTACTCAAACTGCCTGTCGATTGTTGTCCGGTTAGTTTTCTTCTCTTCCAGAATCCGGTAATATGCTTCAATGGCATCGCTGTATTTCTTTCCCGCGTTTTCTTTAAGCCATCGCTGAAACAAAACGTTAAAAGAAAAACTCTTCCCGATTTTTTCTTTGAAAAAAGCCCGGTGTTTTTCCGAACAAACAAATCCGGATTCGATTAACGTATCTTCCGTTATCTTGCCGACCTCTGCGGATTTCCGGGTTTTCGATACGGATTTTATTACTTTACCCGTATCAAGAAAGCATGCAATTCTTTCGGTCAGTTCGACCTTGCCGCCCGATGTCGGAAGGTTGTTCTTTCTACAGAATTCAACCAGTTCCTCTTTCAGATAATAGTAATTGCGAAGTGTTTTCCCGTCCGTCACCGCATCGATTTCCGGTCTGTCACTCATAATTCAGTCCTCATTTTTTCATTGTTCTGTTATATCCGCTTTTGAAGATTGTACTCTTCGGATATATCTTTTTTATGTGTGATTAATATTCTTTCTCAAAAACCGTCAGCTGACTAGAACAGGATTATTCTGACGATTCCAAGGATAGCAAGAACGATTCCGAGAAAAATCATAACGATTCCGCTTGTCTTTGTTTTCGAAACCGCTTTGTTATCTTCTCTTAAATCTTTTCTTGTCGATCCCTTGGGATTAATGGACATAATCAAACCAAGAATAAAAACCGCAACGCCACAAACTATGGGAATTAATTCGTACATAAAAGCCTCCTGAATAAAATCATTTAATTTCAATAAAATAACGTACCTGTTAATAAAACTACATCCATTTTAGCACACTGTAAAGCTATGCCACATCATTTATTTTTCTCTATTTTTTCAATTGTATCCTTAAGTATTTCTTTTCGTAATGCGGTAAGCCATTCCGAGAATTCAACTGTGTTAAATCCGTACGTTTTGTTCAACTCGTATTCGTTTTCGGACCATGTGCTTATAGGCGATTCATTATGCTGAATAACCGCTTCAAGTTTATCCAGAGTTTTATATATTTTCGCCTCTTTTGTTTCCTGCGCTTCCATCTCTTTGTAAAGAGCTTTTAAATCTTCGGATATTTCCGGCGGAAGTTTTTCCACCCACCGGTTTAATAAATCATCTTCGGTTTTACGGTCCGAATCCGTTTTGACAAATGCGGGAATATCACCCGTAAAGCATTCTCCCAGATCGTGAATTAGACACATATCAACCACTTTGTCGATATCCACATCGGGAAATTCATGTCTTAAAAGAAACGCCATTAAAGATATTCTCCAGCTGTGCTCCGCAACGCTCTCAGGTCTTCCTTTTGAAGTTGTGCAGTGACGCGGTGTATCTTTTAATTTCTCGGCAGTGTGCAGTATCTCAAGATATTCTCTTGCGTTCATTTTTTATCCTCATTAATTCAGTATTTGCGGTATTAATCTGAAATGCCTTTCTGCTGTTTTTTTATAAAAGAAACCAGCATAAGAATATAGCAGACGGTTTTCGGAAGCATCAGCATTCCAAGCATCGGAAGCAGCGAAGCAAAGATTGCCACGGGAATGTAGAATGCGAAAGACAAAGTCGTATAAAGCCAGAGTCTTCCTAAACTTTTATCCTCTTTGCGAACCGTGAAATAAAGATAAACGACAATGCCTCCCAAAACTATAAACGGAAGATTTCGAAGCACTGCCCAAAGCAATGAACCCTCTCCCGTAAACCAGTGATTTCCGGGCGCCATACAGAGCGCAATTCTTAAAGCCGCAAGAACATAAATTACTATTCCGATGCTCTTTGTACTTTTATCGTTCTTTTCGTAGACACTTTTATAAAGCCAAAAGACAAGGATATAGAAGATCGTCATTGTAACGGAAGTAACGAGTTTTCCGAATCCCAGAAACCACGTGAAATCATAATCAATGAAGTAATTTAATACTCTCGGAACCAGATGGAAAGAATCGCCGAGCCCGAGTACAAGCGCCGCCGTTCCCATCAATACATCATTCCTGTTACGATGCCGTATCAGAATTATGATTCCGGTCAGAATCGCAAAAGTCAGATACAGAATATCAAATGTTGATTCGCCGTATTTCATCATTAACCTCCTTCTAATCCTATCTTTTTTTGCAATTAAATAGACTTTAAAAATCTATTTTAAAACCTTCTCATATATTTATTTAATTACTTATTTACTTAAGAAGATCCAGAAGTTCCGGAATATCATCCTTAAGAGTCTCATAAACAATATTTAAATCCACATTTCCGTAATCATGCACAATTCGATTTCTAAGTCCGGATATTTCATTCCACGGAACATTACTGTTCACTTCCTTATAGTTTTCCGAAAGATACTTTGCATTTTCTGAAATCTGAATCATTCTGAAAAGCATTGAATCCAACAGTATTTCATTTTCCTTCAACTCCTGTAATTCAACATCTTTCATGTGCGAAACAATAAAAGAAATATCCGTCTTGATTCTCTCAACATAATATTTATCGTTTTTTTCATTATCCATATATTCTGATTCCATCCTTAAGTATTTCGTCTGTAATTTCCAGGTTATCATTTAATTGTTCCAGATTCAGAACATCAACTTTTTTGTGAAGTGTGTTTCTAAGTTTTTCAACCATTCCATAATACTTAAGTCCCTTCACATCAGATGAAATCAGCAAATCAACATCACTCTTTTCGCTTGCTTTTCCCTTTGCATATGAACCAAAAAGAATACAGTAACGAACAGGGTATTCCTCTAAAACGGATTTACATTTTTCAATTATATAATCAATCTCCAGGATCCCATGTTCTTCATCTATAGGATTTATCTGCCGGAGTTTTTCCAATATGTAATTATATTTTAAAGTTCCCTCTTTTTCTTTATCATTTTCATAAGATTTATATGATCTTAAAGAAATTCCAAGCAATTCGGAAACTTGTTTTTGCGTTAGTTTCTTTTCTATTCTGATTTCTTTTATATCACTCATATTTGCACCTCTTATAAAACAAATTATGCAATATTTGCACCTTGTTGTCAAGTAGGGTGCAAATATTGCACTTATAAATCATAGTTGGTGTAAAGTGAACCAAATTGTACAAAGCAGAAATTCATCTCACTACAGGATTACCTTCTCCTGAACCATATCTTTATATTTCTCGTATTCTTTTCTCCAGAGTTCACGAAGACCGTCTGTAATGAATTCCGCTCTTCCGTTGGCAATCATGCCGGCCTCTCGTTCTTCAATCGTTGCTCTGGCATGCGGATTAATTTCTTCGCTTTTGCATTTACCCAAAAACTTTTTAAATGAGTCTGCAATTTGTTTTACAGCATATCCTCTCTCGTGATTACAGAAGAAGATTTTGCCTTTATTTTCACCGGATAAACCTATCACGAAGAAATTTCCGAAGTAATCCTCTCCTATAGGCAGATACTGCTTGTTTTCCCAAACCGGAACATAAAGAAAATGTTCGATATCTTCTTGTGTATTAATTCCGAAAAGGTATCTGAGATCTGTCGAGCATCCCCTGATTCCCACATGGGTTTCAGGTGTGTCACCGCCATTATACTTAATGAGAAAACTTCGATATTCTTCATCCAGTTCTATTCCGAGCCTGTTTTCAAATTCTTTAACAAGCTCCGTCGATCCGTTTCCATATTGCGAAATCAGCATAAATCTCCCCTGTTTTGTATCCTTCATAACTCACATTTTTGATGCATTTTAAATACGTTTATACGAGACCGTAAGTTCAGTTCATTTACGCCGTATTTTATTTATCAGAATCCATAAATACTCTCGATCCCGTAGCACCTCTCTGACCCTGATATTTTCCGTTGTAAGGGTTCAGTGCCGAATCATCCATTTTGGCGAATACCAGCTGTCCGACTCTTCTTCCTGCCTGAAGTTCAATTGCGCATCTGTTGGCATTATATAATTCAAGAGTGATTTCGCCTTTAAAACCGGGATCAACCCAGCCTGCATTCTGGATAAACAATCCCATACGTCCAAGAGAGCTTCGTCCTTCAACAAACGCCGTCAAATCATCGGGCAATTCAAAATATTCCATGGTCGTTGCAAGAACAAACTGACCGGGAAGAATAAGATATTTGTCTGTTTCTATTGTTTTATATTCAATCTTATTTCCGAGAGTAATTATTCCCGAAGGTGTATCATCAACTACGCTGAATGTGTTGCCAAGCCTTATATCCACACTGGCCGGCTGTATCTGTTCTTTGGTTACCGGTTCAATAACCAGTGTCTTTTCCTCAATCATTTTGCTGATAGTTTTGTCTGATAAAATCATCTGCTGTATCCTCCGTTTTTTATTATATCAGTATTGCTGTAATTCATTCCCGCTTAATCCTATTTGCCGATAAATTTCCTCTATAAAAGGGGACTTGTATTCAATATATTTATCAATGTCGTCAGGGAAAAGTACTGCGCCTTCTTCCTTGACTTTGCTGTATTCTTTTACCGCGTCCGGGTGTGAACGAAGATAATCTCTGAAAGCAATATGCCTGTGTAATTCGTTCGCTCCTTTCGTACATACATAAAGATGATGTTTCATAAGATGTTCTTTACCATCATATTTGAAAGCTTCGCGTCCGGGGATGCCAAGATTGCCTTCATGCCGATATCCGATTTTGTCCAAAGCAATGATTACCGAATCAAGCATCGAAGTATCATTAATCACAACATCAATATCAATTATGGGTTTTGCCGACAGTCCTTCAACCGAAGTACTTCCGACATGTTCTATCCTTAGTGCCAGGTTCCCGAGAGCCTCATCAAGTTCACTTTTAATATCTTCAAATGCCTGTTTCCATTCTTCGTTATACGGCATTACAATTACACGTTTTTTAATCTTTTCCATTAATGCCCCCAAAAGCATTTGCCGTTAAATTACAGTATGTTTTTCAGATTGCTTTTTTCACATCTTGCTCAGTAAATCAGAAAGCGTGTCCTCAGTTTCTACCGGAACCCAGTGTCCTTCGACACAGATTTTCGGATTGAAACTTTTTATACTGTCAGCTAGTTTCCTGCATAAATCCTCAGGTTTAATGCCGTGGAAAAAGTCATCACAGGTAGCGTCTCCGAGAAACAGAGTTTCATCTTCTTTTATATAAACAATTGTGGAATCATCCGTATGAGGTGCTTCAGTCTGCAATATCTCAACCGTGCATCCGCCGAGGTCTAAAGACATTTTACCTGAGAAAATCAAATCAGCCGGAACGACAATCACTTTTTTATTTCCGGCATATTCTTTTCTGATGCTTTCGTTTATGGAAAGAAACTCAGCCGGGCCGTCAGTTTCTATTTTTCTCTTCCATTCATTCAGATACTCATTCGTCTTTTCATTTGCAATGCAGAGTCCGTTTGCAGCATGCATAGCGAATGTGTGATCCCAGTGCCAGTGAGTAAGCACCGTAAGTGTCGGAAGTGGAAGATTTTCCTTTTTTAAAAGTTCATAAAACTCTTCGATATGTTCTTTTGAATGTCCCGCATCAATCGCAAGACTCCGGTTTTCACCCTTCACGTATCCTAAATTCGGACGGTCTCTCTCCTCTTCGTAAGGCATGTACCATATATGTTTTGATAATCTTTTAAGTTCCATTTTTACCCCTCAGTCTTCTGTATTTTTCTATATGAATTTTGCAAATGACACGTTTGTTGTGCATTCAACAAATCCGTTTTTCTTGTAAAACTCATACGCCGGAACATTTGAATCCGTCAGAAGAAAAATCTGTTTAAGTCCCAGTTCCTTTATTGCTTTCTCAATCTCCGATATAAAAAAAGTTCCTGCGCCTCCACCCTGTCTTTCGGTTTTGATGCAAAGCTCATTGATAATATATTCCGTTCCGGAATACCAGTGCTTTATATATCCCATGGAAATGCCGATGAGTTCATCCGCATCATACAAACCGTATGTAAGCGAGTATCCCTGCCCGATAAGATCGGTTATATACTTATCAAGCTGTTCCTTGTCAGACCAGTCATCATTCCACGGTTCCTTCGTAAATACTCCGACAAACACTTCTTTAATTGCTTCTTTATCATTTATACTTAATCTTTTAAGTACATATTCTTTATTCTTCATCCTTAATGCCTCTTCGGTAATTAATCCGGCTTAGCCACTGCATAAATCAGTATTGGCAGGGCGCTCCGACCAATCTCTATTTTAACATAAAACACTCATCAAAAGTAAAAAAGTCTTGAGAACTGCATTGAAAATTTTTTCAAAAAATGAACCACGAACCCGGTCCTCCCGATCCATTTGGTACACCGCACCTGCCCCTTGGTGCACTTTCGATTTTTTGAACCGGAAGCCCCCTCCCTCCGGCACAAAAAATCCCTCCACAAAAAGTGGAGGGATACTTCTTTACCAGACTGATACTCTGTCTTCGGGAGCGAGGTACATTCCGTCGCCCTCTTTAACACCATAGGTTTCATAGAATTCCTGGAACTGCTGAACAACAGCATTTACACGAAGATAGTTAAGAGGATGAACGTCCTGAGTGAGCATCGTGTATGCCGCTTCCCGTGACTCTATATCACACCATGATTTTGAATATGCGGTGAAAAATTTATCATAATCAAAGCCTTCTATATCATCGACAATATTTAGAACTGCTTTCATTCCACCCATATCCGCAATCGCTTCTGTCTGGATATTTTCACCACGTATACGCTCACCTTTCCAAGCCGTCATTTTGTTATAATATTTTATAAGTTTATCTGCTCGGCTTTTGAATGCTTTATAATCTTCATCAGTCCACCAGAATTCATAGTTTCCGTCTTTATCAAACTGAGCACCGTTTGTATCAAATGCATGGCTGACCTCATGGCCGATACACACTCCGATACCACCGTATAATTCTTCATCGGAAATACCGTCATAATAATATGAATCTCCAAGAATTCCGACGTATATGGTTATTGAGTTGTCAAGAACATAGTAAGATGCATTTGCTTCAAGTATGTCAACATTCCAAATATCCGGATCAGGTGAACCATTTGTGTCTTTAGCATCCTGTGTCAAATAAAAATCGCTTAACGCTTCAACTGACTCAACAAGTGACATTCCGGTAAAATCAAGATCGCTGTAATCTTCCCACTTATCGGGATATACAGCATTGATTTTCATGGTATCAAGTTTCTCCAACGCAGTTTTTTTGGTCTCCTCAGAAAGCCACTCCTCACCCGAAATTATTTCTCTGTATGATTCTATTACTTCTTCGCAAACTTCTGTAATTCTTTCCTTTGTTTCCTCACACTCATAATATTCAACGTACGCTCTGTCCATGGGAACAGGAAGATTTTCTCTGACAAATGTGAAGGCTAACTGATCATAAGGCTGTTTTCCCTCAGAACCGAAAATTATATTCGCAGCTGAAAGATTGGCATCAAGAGCTTCCTTATCAAGCCATCTTGACATAACACGTAAATATCTGACAAGCGAGTAAGCTTTTAATGCTTCAAGATTTTCATCCGTATAAAGTTCATTTAAACGTTCCAGCTGCTTTGGCTCAGCCACAATAATTTTGTTTGTTTCAGCGTATCCAAAATTCTCAGCATACTCTCTAATAGGCAGATTCGGTGCCAGCTTCTCCAATTCCTCGAGCGTATAAACATTATAAATCTTATCGTAAATATCTACGCTCATATAGTCAGCGCTTGTGAGAGAAGATTCAGCAATCTTACCCTCGAAATCTATTACTTCATCAAACATTTTTTTAGCTTCATCTTCAGAATATCCGAATCTGCAAAGCATCGCCTTATTTAAAGACAATAATCCATCATAATATCTGTCTCCCTGCTCAGTACGTTTTTTGTCCTCCGCAGCATCGCCAAGGACAAATCCGCTAAAACCAATCATTGTTACATATGTATTTGAATCGTACAAATCAACATCATTTGCAAATCCAATCGGAGCAGCAACACAGTTTGATCTTTCTTTATCACATATGAATTTTGAATATTCTTCAATTGAATCGATTGAAAGAATATCATCAAGCTTTGCCTGAGCAGGTGTCACGCCCAGCGCATCCCTTGTTTCCCAGTCCAGAATATTATTGTAAAATGACCGGATTAGTTCAGCATCATGTCCTTCAACGGAATCATCAGTAAGAAGCTTTGTTGCCTTTTCAATCGTTTCATCATAAACCCTGGTATGTACTCCATAACCGGAGTAACCTTCGGGAATAACAACTGTCGATGCCCAATCGTAATTTACATACAGATGAAAATCATCCACCTTCGACAATTTAAGATCCGGAGTTAAATTCTCCTGTAAATCCGAACAAATCCAGGGATTCCCGCCTTTTGTATCAAAATTCCCATTCACACTGTTCGGGCGACAGCCGGCTGCAGTAAGCAGTAACATCTGACCTGCCAGTGCTACACCTGCAAAACGTCTTATCTGCTTCTTTAATACTGAGTTTTTCATTTTATCCTCCTTTTGGTTTTCCCTTTTCATGTATTAATAAAATTAGGAAAACCTTCATTGCACATTTAACTTTTTAGCACAGTTTGAAAAACTATAACCATACTGTGCACCAATTGGACAAAATCGTGCATGAAAAATTTTTGAGGATAAAAAATTACCTCTTTGAGAACTGCTGAGCCGTTAATAAAACGATCCGGTGGACACAGTATTGCTCATTTCTGCGTCACACTTACAACCTAATCTCGCCATATATACATCCTTATAAAGTTAGAAAATTTTTATAAATCTTCAAGAATAAACGGTAACATATAAATTGGATACAACTTCAGCATTTCAACATTACCAATATCCTTATGAGAATTCTTTCCTTTCACGTATGCTTATACAGCCTGTGGCATTCCACCCACTGCCATATATTTTCTGAAATCACACAAAAGTTTCCTGTTTAATGAATTACCTACGGACTTTCCATTCTTGTATAATTCCCTTAAACTCGTGTAAGTATCATTTCCAATAGCCCACATGAATTCTTCATAATCCATTTGATATATTGGAATCTTTATCTCCTCTGATGGAAGAACAATATCCTTGACGTTCTTTTTAATGCTTATTAGAGATCCCGTCTCGATATAGTCATATCTTCCGTCTGCTACCAGATATTTGATAGCCTGTCGTACCTTTGGCTGAAGCTGTATCTCATCAATAATAATAACCTATTCTCTTTTATATAAAGTTATACCCGTTGCCGTCTGCAGTCTAAGAAAAAAGACATTCAAATCTGAAATATCTTCAAAAGCCTCAAGAACATCCTTTTTAATGTTTGCAAAATCAACTTTTATATATGACTTGTACTCCCGCTTAGCAAACTCCTCAGCTATTGTAGACTTTCCAACACGCCTTGCTCCTTCCAAAAGAACAGAGTATTTGGGAGCTTTCTTATCTTTCCAGTTCTTCAACTTCTCAAAGGCTTTTCTCTTAAACATTTTGGTCCTCCATAGAGCACTTAATTCTGTTTCTTCAATACTATAAATGCATTATAGTACCATTTCTTCAAAGTTCCATATACCGAAAACTACCATTTCTTCAAAGTTTTTATTGCAAAAAACTACCATTTCTTCAAAGTTGAATTGTTGCTATTTTTTCACGTCTACCTTTTGATTTTTTTAGATATTATATGAATATTAATAGTCTCAAAGGTGAAATATAGAAATTTTTAAAATCTACCTAAGGCTTAACATATTATCCTTTTTCGTATTGTATTATTGCTAATATACTTTCTAACTATAAAAAATAAGTGCA
>JAEEGL010933984.1_pt1 | contig 15822 bp, 13 predicted proteins | sample 9134231 | NCBI WGS metagenome assembly JAEEGL01 (sample SAMN16246548, study PRJNA631951) | gut metagenome | biome: gut microbiome; feature: rumen; material: fiber-attached | host: Bos | place: Iran: Karaj | collected 2018-10
ATGGGGTTGATGTTAGATTTATATATGACCCCGATACGTTAGATACAAAGAAACTTCAATTACAAGAAGAACAACTTGATTCATTAAGTTTAACTCAAATTGCCGATAAAGTAGATGCTGTAATTGATGGTATTAGATTAGAATTTGTAAGTGATACTTTTGGTAGCACTCATCATGCTGGTGAAGGTATTGATGCCCTTATTGATAGATTAATGACTTATCCAGAAGTAGGAGTTCCTCTTTATGGCAGGTTTATTAATAGAATCACTCGTGGCGCACGTTTAAAGAAATTTTATCTGCGGTCAGCACCGACCGGTGTGGGTAAATCTCGTTCTATGATAGCGGATTGTTGTTATATTGGAACGAATATGATTTATGATGATATGCTTGGGTGGATTGGTAATGGCGTTGCTGAGCCATGTCTTTACATCTCAACCGAACAGGAACTTGAAGAAATTCAGACTATGATGTTAGCTTTCTTATCATCAGTCAATGAAGAACATATCATTAATAACCAGTACCAAGGTGATGAAGTCGACCGGGTACGCAGGGCCGCAGAAATTTTAAAGAACTCTCCAATTTATATTGAAGAACTTCCAGATTTTTCACTTCAAGATGTAGAAGATACAATTAAAAAAGGTATTCGAGAGCATGAAGTAAAATATGTGTTCCATGACTATATCCATACTTCAATGAAAATCCTTGAAGAAGTAACTCGTCGTTCTGGTGGCGTAAGATTAAGAGAAGATAATGTTCTATTTATGCTTTCAATTAGATTGAAAGATATTTGTAATAGATATGGTATCTTTATTGAATCCGCCACGCAGTTAAATGCGGATTATCAAGAATCGGAGACTCCAGACCAGAACTTGCTCCGTGGCGCAAAAGCCATCGCTGATAAAATTGACTATGGAAGCATTCTTCTTCCAGTTAGTCAAAGAGATTTAGATTCCTTAGAAAATTTACTTAAACAAAACATATTTGAAAAACCTGCTCTTAAATTATCCGTATATAAAAACCGTAGAGGTCAATACAAAGGAATTTATCTTTGGTGTAAAGCAGACTTGGGCACTTGTCGAGTTGAACCAATGTTTGCGACCGATTGGCGCTACCAATTAATTGAAATGGATGATTTTGAAATTAAGGTAGAACCAGGAGCCTTCAATGATTAATTATGATAAAAATGAAATCAGAGAAAGTTTGACTACTGATAATATCTTTGAATTATTAACTGATTGGGGCGGGGAACCACAATATACTGCTTTTGGAATCATTTCTCAAACTATAGACCATAATGAGCCGGGTGTAGGTAGTAGAAAACTCTATTATTATGAAAATAGTGGATTATTTACTAGCTACACTGCCGGCGATGATTCATTTGATATTTTTGAACTCACAATGAAAGTTTATGAGATTCAAAAACATCAAAAAATGGATTTAAATGATGCTATCCGATTTATCGCATTTAGATTTGGTATTTCTGGTTCATTTATTCTAGAAAATGGAGAAAATGAACTTGAGGATTGGTCTATATTTAGTAATTATGATAGAATACAACAAATCGAAGTCAAAACTTATGACGTTCAATTAAAACCATATGATAGAAATATTCTTGATATTTTAAATTATTCAGTTAAGATAGAGCCTTGGTTAAATGAAGGTATTACTCAAGATGTTATATATCATAATAGAATTGGCTATTTTCCAAGAGGGAATCAAATCACCATCCCGCACTATGATAAATTGGGAAGATTAATAGGATTAAGGGGCCGAACACTAAGTAAAGATGATGCTGAAATGTATGGTAAATATAGACCATTAATTATAAATGGTAAATTATACAATCATCCTCTTGGTATGTCATTATATAACTTTAATAACTCTAAAAATGCTATTGCGGCCAGTGGAAGAGCAATTATATTTGAAGGTGAAAAATCATGTTTATTATATCAAAGTTATTTTGGATATGATAATGATATTTCAGTAGCCTGCTGCGGTAGTAATATCTCTAATTATCAAATGAATCTTCTTATGGAAAATGGAGTTAAAGAAGTTATTATAGCACTTGACCGTCAATTTCAAGAACTTGGTGATGACGAATTTAAAAGATTAAAAAAGAATTTAATGAAAATCTACAACCAATATAACAATTATGTAAGAATTAGTTTTATTTTTGATAAAAAAATGATAACAGGATATAAAGATGCTCCAATAGACAGAGGACCTGATACATTCTTACAATTATTCAATGAAAGGATTATATTGTAATGAAATATAAATTAATAAATGAAGATAAACAATATGGTTCTCTGCTCTATCAAGTATTGTTTAATAGAGGTATAGAGGACCCCGAACATTACTTAAACACAACAGATGCTGATATTATACCCCCAATTACAATTCGTAATATTCATGCTGCAGCCAAGTGCCTTGGCGTACATATTGCCGCAGAGCATGACATGTTTGTTAATGTAGATAGTGATTGTGATGGTTATACAAGTGCCGCATTTTTTATAAACTGGTTATATAGAACTTTTCCAGGGTATGCGGTGAATCATGTGTCTTGGGGTATGCATGAAGACAAAGGACATGGAATATTGCTTGATAAAATATTTGAAGTTAGTCCTTCTAAATATAAAATTGTTGTTTGCCCAGATGCAGGTAGTGAAGAATATGATAAGCATACTCTACTTGCAGAAAATAAAATTGATTTAATTATTATTGACCACCATAATGCCGACCATTATTCGACTGACGCAATAGTCATTAATAATCAACTTGATGAAAATTATCCAACAAAATCATTAAGTGGAGTTGGCATGGTTTATAAGTTCTGTTCTTATCTTGATAGTTTAATGGATAATCATTATGCTGATGAGTTATTAGATATTGCGGCTCTTGGAATTATTGCCGATGTCATGGAACTTAAAGACTATGAAACAAGAAGGCTTGTTGATAAAGGATTAAATAATATTGAAAATCCGTTTATGAAAGCGATGGTTGCTAAAAATGAATATTCATTAGGAACAGCTTTGACACCGACCGGAGTGGCTTGGTATATCGCTCCCGCAGTTAACGCAATCACAAGAGTGGGTTCTAATTCAGAAAAACAAATCCTATTTGAAGCTCTTTTAGACCACAAGGCCTATACTTTATTACCATCAACCAAAAGGGGCCACAAAGCTGATGAAATGGAAACTGTTGTAGAGCAAGCCGTTCGGACCTGCACTAATGTTAAAAAGCGTCAAGATAAGTTAAGAGATGGAATGGCTGCGGATATTGATGAAATGATTTTTGCAGACAGACTTTTAGATAATAAAATCTTAATTATTGGATTAACTGAACCAACAGAAGCAAGTCGCTCAATAACTGGATTAATCGCCAATAAATTAATGTCTGCTTATGGTCATCCTGTAATGTTATTAAATAAAACTTACGATGAAAATGGTAATGTTGTTTGGTCTGGTTCTGGGCGCAATAATTCTGCTATGGGATTGGATTCATTACAGGAATTTGCACGCAAGAGTGGCTACTTTACACTGGCGCAAGGTCATGATAATGCTCTCGGATTATCCATTCCAGATGAAAATATGGAAGCATTTATCAAATATTCTAATGAAGAATTAAAAGATATTGATTTTACGCCAGTTTATGCGGTTGATGGTGAATATTATGCTGATAAAATTGACCCTGCAGATATTATTAATATTGCCAATGAAAAACGCATCTGGGGACAAGGTATAGACGAACCTTTGGTTGCAATTAAAAATATTTCTATTACAAAAGAGAATATAAATCTATTTAATACTACACTAAAAATTACTTTACCAAATAATATTGCGATAGTAAAATTCAAAAGTTCGCAAGATGAGTTTGATGCTTTAAATCCTGGCAACGGTTGCACTATTATTGATGTTGTGGGTAGGTGCGCTCGCAATAGTGGATGGGATGATGGACCTGAAATTATTGTTGAAGACTATAATATAGTGCGAAAGCTAGATTACTACTTCTAATGAACTGGGCCGGCCGGCACTGGACGCGTGTCTGAAAACGCAAATAAAAAAATCGTTGGGTATTTTTGGAGGTAAATATGCCTAAAACAATGAATATAAATTTAAAATTTGATACTGCCACTTCCACCGCTGCTGAGTCTTTAAAAAATTTACGAGATTCTGTTAATACTTATACAACAACAATAGGTGATGACCCAAATTGGTTTAATACACAAACTGGTACTGGTATTCCAAAACAAGATAATATTGTTTATCCTAATGAATATCAAAATAAATGCCCGCACTTATTACCATGCGGAGATTGTGCTATAACAATGCGATATTGTCATCATGGCGGATGGAATTGGAAGCCAGAGTGGACTTGTAAAAGCGAGGATTAATTCCTCGCTTTTGCTTTTATAAAGGATTTATGTTATAATATTTATGAGGTATTCTATGGATGAAATTATACTAACAGAAAAACAAGAAGAAGGATTAAGAATTGCTGTTGATAGATATAAGCGGCGCAAAGCATATACTTGTATTAGTGGATATGCTGGCTCAGGTAAGTCAACTCTTGTACGCTTTATTATACAAGCATTAGATTTATCACCATATGATGTATGTTATGTGGCATATACTGGTAAAGCAGCACTTGTTCTTCAAGAAAAGGGTAATTTAAATGCTATGACCGCACATAAATTACTCTATAAATCCTATCCCCGCAAAGATGGGACATTTTTTCACATGCCAAAGAGACCTCTTGATTATCCATATAAAGTCATTGTTGTTGATGAAGTGTCTCTTCTTCCAAAAGAGATGTGGGATTTACTCCTAAGCCATCACATATATGTTCTTGCTCTTGGAGACCCGGGCCAGCTTCCTCCATTAGGAGAAGATAATGGTATTTTAGCTCATCCGCATGTGTTTCTTGAAGAAATTATGCGGCAAGCGCAAGAATCAGAAATTATAAGAATTTCAATGGATATTCGTGCTGGTAAACCACTTCAACTATTCTCTGGTAAAGAGGTGCGAATTATAGATAAGTCGGATGTGGTAAGCGGTATGCTTAAATGGGCTGACCAAATAATCGTGGCTAAAAATGCTACTCGACATTATTATAACGATTTAATGCGTACATATATATATGGAGAACCAACAAAAGAGCCCATGGAAGGGGATAAAGTTATTTGTTTAAAGAATGACTGGGATACAATTACTCCCAATGGTGATGTATTAGTTAATGGTCTTACTGGATATATAGAAAACATAGAATATGAACCTAATAATAGGACAAATATAGTGCCTAAGAAATTCATAGATACCTTTATGTATGCTGACTTTATACCAGACCACTATGCCCCAGACTCTGATGCTGTATATACAGGAGATGGAGTTTTTGAATCAATAAGTATGGATTATAAAATCTTTACAACTTGGGAGCCTTCGGTAAATAAAGAAAATTTCCGTCGTATCCCGCAGGTTTTAAAACCGCATGAATTTGATTATGGATACGCTATTACATGCCATAAGTCACAAGGTAGCGAATATGATAAAGTATTGGTTTTTGAAGAAGATTTTCCTTGGGGAGAAGAACATAAACGCTGGCTTTATACAGCGGTAACAAGAGCCAGAGAAAAGTTAATTATAGTGCGGAAATAGTGCTATATTGACAATTAAACAATATTATGTTATAATATAGTTAGAAACGAGGTATCAGATGAGAAGTTATTTTGGTACACATAATCACTCACATTATTCTAATATAAGACTCCTTGACGCAATTAATCGCCCAGTAGATATGGTAAATAAAGCCATTGAACTGGGTCTTTCTGGCTTAGCTATTACAGACCACGAATGTATCAGTTCTTGGATGGAATTTAATCAAATAGCAACAAAGATTCGTGAATCTAATCCAGATTTTAGAATTGCGCTGGGTAATGAAATATATCTTACTGATGACCGTTCTATGGGTCAAAAGTATTATCATTTTCTTTTGATTGCGAAAGATGCTATTGGCGCAAAGGCTTTAAGAGAACTTTCTTCAACTACTTGGAGTAATAGTTATGTTGATAGACGAATGGAGAGAGTTCCCACTTTAAAATCAGAATTATCAACCATTATTAATAAGTATAAAGGACATGTTATTGCTACTTCTGCTTGTATTGGAGGAGAATTATCTTCTAATGTTTTACAAATGGAAGAGGCGCGTGCGGCCGGAGACCTCAAGACCGCAGAAACATGTTATAAAAACATAATTGCTTTTATTAATTTCTGTTGGGAATTATTTGGTGAAGATTTTTTCATTGAGTGTGCGCCTAGTACCAATAAAGAACAGTGTTTAGTAAATCATAAACTTTATCAAATCGCAAAAGCTCTTAATATCCAGATGGAAGTTGGCACAGATGCTCATTATCTTACTGCTGCAGATAGACCGATTCATAAAGCCTATCTTAATTCCAAGGGTGGTGAACGAGAAGTTGATGAATTTTATGAGTTTACTTATATGATGGATGCGGAAGAGGTTATTAAACTTCTTTCTTATGGATTCAATCAATTTGAGGACACCGCAGACAAGGCATTAGAAATTTCAAATTGGATTTTAGATGGTACAGAAGTTATTAAAAATCGTATTGAATATTATAGCCTTGAACGCAAACAAATTATTCCGAAAGTAACTTTGCCTAATGTGGATAAATTTTACAATTTTAGTAATGAATATCCTGTTTTAAAATCTTTAGCTGAAAGCGATAATAACCAAGAGAGATATTGGCTTGATGAGTGCGCAAAAAGTATGGAAGCTAAAGATTTAACTAATAAAAAAGAATACTGGCAAAGGCTTGAAATTGAAGCAGACGTTATTAAAACAATAGGAGATAAGCTAAATGATTGTCTTTTTGCTTATTTTAATACCTTTAAGCATTATATTGATTTGTTTTGGAGCTGCGGTAGTATCGTTGGTCCAGGCCGCGGCTCATCAACGGGATTTTTAAGTAATTATTTGTTGGGTATTACACAGCTTGACCCAATTCGTTGGAATCTTCCTTATTGGAGATTCCTTAATAAAGAAAGAGCAGAATTACCCGATATTGATATAGATTTGGCTCCAAGTAAAAGACCTACTATTTTTGAAAAAATCAGAGAAGAACGAGGTCAGTTTGGACTCGTTCAAGTCGCGACGTTTGGTACAGAAGGCACCAAGAGTGCTGTTTTAACTGCGTGTAGAGGTTATAGAAGTGATGAATTTCCACAAGGTATTGATGTTGATGAAGCACAGTATATGTCTTCACTTATTCCGCAGGAAAGAGGTTTCCTTTGGCCCATCCATGATGTTGTATATGGGAACCCCGACCGAGACCGCAATCCTGTCGCTCAATTCATTAATGAAGTAAATAATTATCCAGGTCTTTTAGAGATTATTACCTCTATTGAAGGCTTGATTAACAAACGTTCAAGTCATGCTTCTGGCGTTATTTTATATGATGATGACCCATATGAAACAGCATCATTTATGAAAACTCCAGGAGGAGATTTAATTACCGCATATGACCTTCATAAAGCCGAATCTGCGGGTGATACTAAATATGATTTCCTTGTAACTGAAGCATCTGATAAAATTATCCAATGTTATGAACTTCTTAAAAAAGATGGAGTAATTCCCAATATCTCTTTAAGAGAGTTCTATAATAGTTATCTTCATCCAGAAGTAATCAATGTTGATGACCCAGTTATTTGGAAGCATCTTGCGGCCGGGGACATTCTAGACGTATTCCAATTTGCGACAGGTGTTGGTTTACAGATAGCAAAGAAACTGAAACCTCAGTCTATGCTTGAAATGACTGCGGCCTCAGCTTTAATGCGCCTTATGTCTGAACGAGGTAAAGAATCTCAACAGGATAGATTTGCACGCATTAAGGCTGACCCCGGCGCATTTGATAAAGAAATGCGGACACATGGTCTAACAGTAGAACAAAGAGTTGCTTTCCATAAATATTGTGATGAATATTATGGCACAGTCCCCCTTCAGGAACAGATGATGGAAATCTTGATGGATAAAGACATTGCTGGATTTACTTTAGGTGAAGCCAATGCTGCTCGTAAAGTTGTCGCTAAAAAGCAAATGTCAAAAATCCCTGACCTCAGAGGTCAGTTGTACGATAAAGTCTCTGACCGCAAATACGCAGATTATATTTGGGAAGTGGCAATTGCTCCTTCTCTTGGATATGCTTTTAGTAAAAATCATTCACTCCCTTATTCTTTTGTTGGAGTTCAAATGATTTTCTTAGCGACCCATTTTAATCCAATTTATTGGAACACAGCTTGCTTGATTGTCAACTCTGGTGCCACAGACCCAGATAACAGCGGCGCAACTAATTATGGTAAAGTTGCGAAAGCTATTGGTGATATTATGAATGCTGGCATCAAAGTAAGTCTTGTTGATATTAATAAATCTGGTTATGGCTTTGAGCCAGATATTGAAAATAATCAGATTATGTTTGGATTAAAGAGTATGCTAAACGTAGGAGATGAAGTTATTGAAAATACTATTAATATGCGACCTTATTCATCTCCAAAAGATTATTTAGAAAGGGTCAAACCAAATAAACAAGCTATGGTAAGTCTTATTAAAGGTGGCGCATTTGATAATATGGAAGACCGTAAGTTTGTAATGGCTTGGTATATTTGGGAGACTTGTGATAAAAAGAAGAGATTGACTCTTCAAAATATGTCTGGATTGATTAAGCACAATCTTCTTCCAGAGCATACAAAAGAACAAAAAGATGCCAGAAGAGTGTTTGAGTTTAATAGATATTTAAAGAAAGTTTGTTTGAGTCCAGATAAACAGAAATATTTATTAGATACAAGAGCATTAAATTTCTTGGTTGAAATGAATTATGAAAGTATTATTCAATCTGATGGCTCTGTAAGGGTTAAAGATTGGGACAGCTATTATCAAGTCTGGATGGATGTATTTAGAAAATGGATTTCTGAAAATAAAGATGAGATTTTAAATAATCTTAATATGAGTATATTCCAAGAGGATTGGAATAAATACGCTTCGGGTACAATTTCATCTTGGGAAATGGAAGTTCTCTGTTTCTATTATCATGAGCATGAATTGGCACATCTTAATATGCGAAAATATGGATATGATAATTTTAACGGAATTCCTGAAAATCCAATAGTAATTGAAACTTGGAAAACAAAATCAGGCCATACTATTAATAAGTTCCAGCTTTATAAAATCTGCGGCACATGTATTGCTAAAGATAAAATCCGCTCAACTGTAACTCTACTAACTACTTCTGGTGTAGTGGATGTTAAATTCCGTAAAGAATATTTCTCATTATTTGATAAGCAGATTTCTGCGCGAGGAGATGATGGGGTGAAGCATGTGTTGGAGCGTAGCTGGTTCAATAGAGGTAATATGATTGTTGTCCAAGGCATCCGTGATGGAGATACATTTATCCCAAAGAAATACAATAATACACAAGGGCACCAGCTTTATAGAATTACGGAAATTCTTCCTGATGGTGAAATAAAATTACAAACTACTCGCGCACAAGGAGAATATGATGAAGAAGATTAAGATATTTGCTTTAATAGGTAAAGCTGGTTCTGGTAAGGATTTCTTCTTACATGAAATTTGTAGTAGGATGGAGGTACATGAAATTGTTTCATGTACTACCCGCCCTATTAGAGATAATGAAGAACCTGATATAAATTACCATTATTTAACTGATGAACAATTTCTATCTCAACAATTCATAGAATCTTGTATGTTTAGAGGTTGGAGATATGGTACACGATTAAAAGATTTGGATGAGAATAAACCTAATGTTGGTGTATTTAATCTAAGTGGTATAGAGCAATTAATGGAAAATAAAAATATAGATTTAACTATTTTCTATCTTGATGCCTCTGATGCTACTCGATTAGTACGTCAATTACAAAGAGAATCTAATCCAGATATAAATGAGATTTTTAGAAGATTTCAAACTGATAATGATGATTTTTCATCAGAGAGGATAAATAATATAATTACAAAATGTAAATTTTATCCAATTTTTAATGATACAGAAAATGAAACGCTTTATAATATGACTAAAATAGAAGAGATTATAAAGGCCGATTTCAATTCATAAATATGTTTTAGATTTTAAATATATTTGCGGATCGTAAAGATTCCTTAACATATATAAATACTTAGGAGGAGACGAAATGTTATTAATTATTAAAAGAGATGGTGCTGTCGCTGAATTTAATGGACAGAAAATTGAGAAGGCAGTACTTGCTGCGTTTGAAGAAGTTGACGGTTCAATTACTCCGTACGCAGAGGCTAAGGCCGCAAATATAGCATCATATGTTAAAGAGGTTGCTGAAATTAGTGACCATGAATTAAATGTTGAAGAAATTCAAGATTTAGTTGAAAATGGATTAATGTCCTGTAAGCGTAAAGATGTGGCTCGTGCTTATATTCAATACCGCTATGATAGGACAAAAATTCGTGAGCATAACACAGTATTTATGCGTGAAGTTGCTCGTAAATTAGATGCTTCCGATGTCCAAAATCAAAATGCTAACTTAGATGAACATTCATTTGGTGGACGCATGGGTGAAGCCAATCGCGCGCTTATGAAAAAGTTTGCATTAGATAATTGTATGTCAGAAATGTCACGCAATAATCACTTAAACAACTATATTTATATCCACGACTTAGATAGTTATGCTGTTGGTATGCATAATTGTTTAACAATTCCATTTGATAAATTACTTGCTACTGGATTTAATACTCGTCAAACAGATGTTCGTCCAGCTAACTCTGTTAATACAGCATTCCAGCTTGTTGCTGTAATTTTCCAATTACAATCTTTACAGCAGTTTGGTGGAGTTAGCGCTAGTCATATTGATTGGACAATGGTTCCATATGTTAGAAAATCATTTTATAAGCATTTTAAAGATGGTTTAAAATATATCGAACAAATGGAACTTAAAGGTGAAGTTGACCATCCTGAAGAAAAATCTATTGAAGATATAGAGTATAAAAAATTCCCGAAAGCATACAATTACGCAATGGATATGACTCGTAAAGAAGTCCATCAAGGCGTAGAAGGAATGTATCACAACCTAAATACTCTTCAAAGCCGTTCGGGTAATCAGCTACCATTTACTTCTATTAACTATGGTACATGCACACTTCCAGAAGGAAGAATGGTTACAGAAGAAATTCTTAATGTTTCTATTGAAGGATTAGGTAAGTTACACAAGACTTCAATTTTCCCTTGCGGAATTTTTCAGTGTATGAAAGGTATTAACCGCAAGCCAGGAGAACCAAACTATGATTTATACCAGCTTGCGCTCAAATCAACTGCGCAAAGACTATATCCGAACTATGTTAACGTAGACTGGAGTACCAATGAGGGTTATGATAGAAATGACCCAAATACTTATGTTTCAACAATGGGTTGCCGTACATATAATGGCGCAGATATCAATGCTGAGCCTGGTACAAATCCTCAAACAAAAGATGGTAGAGGTAATCTTGCGCCAGTTACAATTTTACTTCCATTCCTTGCTATGGAAGCAAAATCAAGAAGTGGCGATGCAGTAGATAACTTCATGGACCTTTTGGATAAAAAATTATTTGAAGCGAGAGATATGCTTAAAGAGCGTTTTGAATGGATGTGCTCACAGAGCCCAGAATCAGCAAGATTTATGTATGAAAATGGTACAATGTTGGGCTATCATCCAGAAGAAGGAATTAGAAGTGCGCTCAAGCATGGTACGTTAGTTATCGGCCAGCTTGGTATGGCAGAAACACTTCAAATTCTTATTGGATGTGACCACACAGAACCTGAGGGTATGGCTTTAGCAATTCAAATAGAACAACTTTATAAAAAGCGTTGCGCAGAATTTAAGCAAAAAGAACATTTAAATTTTGGTGTTTATTATACCCCTGCTGAAAATCTTTGCTATACTGCGATGAAGGCATTCCAGAAAAAATATGGTAAGATTCCAAATGTTTCAGAACATGATTTCTTTACTAATAGTATTCATGTCCCTGTTTGGAAGGAAATCTCTCCATTTGAAAAAATTGATATTGAAGCGCAATTAACGGGCTTCAGTAACGCTGGTTGTATTACTTATGTTGAATTAGATTCAACTGTTAAAAATAATTTAAAAGCATTAGAGCAAATTGTTAATTATGCTATGGATAAAGATATTCCATATTTTGCGGTTAATGTTCCTAATGATACTTGCTTAGATTGCGGCTATACTGATGAAATGAATGATACCTGCCCAATGTGTGGTAGTCATAATATTCAGCGTTTGCGCAGAGTAACTGGTTATCTAACAGGAAATTATACAACAGCATTTAATCTCGGTAAACAAGAAGAAGTAGAATTAAGATATAAACATTCTAATAAGTTAGGAGATAACTTATGGAAGAGATAATGAGAGATAGATATGCCGGGATTATGGATAATGACATGGTAGATGGAGATGGTATTGTTGTCAGCTTTTGGGTTCAAGGATGCCCAATTTGCTGTGCAGCATGCCAGAATCCGCAAACCTGGATGAAAAATGGAGGTTATCCACTACCAGAAAATTATCTTGAATTAATTGATGAAAAATTAGATGCTAATGGAGTAAAGCGTAATTTTAGTTTACTTGGCGGAGAACCATTCGCTGAATATAATTTGGATTTATCTCTTTCTGTTTTAAAACATGTAAAAGAAACACATCCAGATATTAAAATATATTGTTGGACAGGATATACTCTTATGCAGTTATCTCAAAGAGAAAACCCAATGGTACAAGAAATGCTAAAATATATTGATATATTAGTAGATGGACCATTTATTTACGCTCTAAAAGATACTTCATTGTTTTTAAGAGGTAGCTCTAATCAAAGAATTTTAATAAGAGGTAAAGATTTCTAATGGTAACAATAATGCAGATTTTAAAAGTAGTTTTAACAGTATTGGCACTAAGACAATATTTTAATCAAATGAATAAAGATAATACCGACATTGGTTACTATTGGCTTATTGTTGCTCTATATTGGTTTGTAAATTTTATGCAAGGATTATCTCATTAATCCTTGCATTTTTTTATTTTTTATGATAAAATAAATTAGAGGTGGGATTTATGATTGAAGTACAAGATATAAAGACTTTAACTAAATTAAAGCATAATAATAAATTAAATGAACGCGCTTTAGTCAAAGATACTCATAGTGTTTATAAATGGAACGGTTCTAACTGGGAATTTCAGGGCAGAACCGGTATTGATACAACTTTATTTCAATTAAATCAAAGCATTATGACTGGTATGCCAGCCTATGAAGCCGGTCAAATCAGTGCCGCAAAAACCTTAATTGACAGATGGCACGAAGATCATCCAGGTACTTATTATATGCTATTAAGTAACGAACAACATTATTATACTGTACTCCATATAGGAAATAATTATTCTAATCCTGTATTAGAAAATGCTGTTATTGATGAATGTTTAAGTCCTCTTGGCGCAATTAAGGATATTTCTATTAATGATGATGATGTTGTAGAATGTTGGGTAACCATTGGCGGCACTTCATATGTTTATTATTTATTTAATTATGACGAGGGGGTAGTAGAATGCGTGTAATATATTGTAATATAGACCCATTCGCATATGACCAAAAGGTATATGTTTATGATGAAAACGACAATTCTAAAGAAATTGGTAAAACACCTTTAGAATATTTACATCAATTTATCGCTAATCAGTGCGTGGAAAAAGATATTGATGAAGTAACTTTAACTGGATTTAAACAGTATACCGAAGAAATGGCGCAAAAGATTTTGACTTATTCAAAATTTAAATATAGTGGAAAAAATATTAATGTAACTGTGAGGTAATATGAGCAAATTTTTAGTAAGTACAACTGAAGTTTTTAGAGTCGATACCGATGAAGAAGCAAAGGGTTTAATTGAAGAAGCTAAGCGATCTTCAATGTTTGAACTTGGCAAATATAGTTCTGAATTTAAAGTGAAGAAACAAAAAGGTGAAATTGTTGATGAATGGTATAAAGTAACTCTTGTAAAGCACTTTAACGATGAAAAAGAGCCAAGCCAGCATATTAAACCAAATTATGAAGTAGATTATGATATTTAGGAGAAGTTATGAGTAAATTTGAAGTAGTAAGTAAATATATTGAGGATGGACAGACTTCAGTTGTTCTTCCTCAGCGCGCAACTGCGCACAGTGCTGGATATGATTTTGTAGCAGCGCAAGATGTTATTGTACCTGCTCATAGTAATTTAATGAATGAATTTAGTGACTATGTAGCAAAGAAAATTCCATATGGAATTGAGGATATTAAAAAGGTCACAAAGAATACTGGATTAAGACCAACACTTATTCCAACCGGAATTAAATGCGCACTTGATGAAGGAAAATATCTTGAATTATCTGTTCGTAGTTCAACTCCATTAAACGCTTGGATTATTCTTGCTAATGGAGTGGGGATTATTGATGGTGACTATTATAATAATCCAAGTAATGAAGGTGAAATATTCTTCCAGGTTATTAATTTTTCACCAGTAGATATTGTTATCCGTGCTGGCGATAAGATTGGCCAAGGAATTATTAAAGATTATTATATTACTGAAGATGATGCTGCGACAGGTGATAGAGTAGGCGGATTCGGTAGTACAAATGGCTAATATACTTGCTCTTGATCAGGCAAGTCGTGTTTCAGGATGATGTGTATTTGTAGATAATGAACTTAAAGATTGAGGTCATTTAACTACAAATCAAGATGAAGTTGGCGAACGTTTAGTTTCAATTCGGAATTTCATTATACAAAAAGTCCAAGAGTGAAACATAGATATAATTGCCTTTGAAGATATACAACTACAGTCATCTGTTGGTAATAATGTTAAAACCTTTAAGGTACTAGCAAATGTCTTCGGTGTAGTTCTTGAGACTTCCGTAGAATTAAATAAAAACTTTATAATAGTTCCTTCTTCAACTTGAAAATCAACTTTACAAATTAAAGGTCGTACCAGACCTGACCAAAAGAAAAATGCTCAACAATTTGTACTCCAGAAGTACGGAGTAAAAGCAACCCAAGATGAATGTGATGCTATATGTATTGGTAGTCATGTTTGCGCGCATGGGACTCCGACCGCAAAAATTGAGGGCTTTGATTGGTCAGAATAAATAAAGGCATAAAATGCCTTTTTTATTATCAATGATATGAAGGGGGACTTGACATTATGAATATATCGGCAGATGCGATGTTAAGTTATATTATTGCTGCCTTAGGAGGTTTCTTCCTAAAATATCTCTGAGACAAACTTGTTAAAGAACAAAATAACAAGGAAGAAAAAGCGATTAAATATGACGAAAAGGAATTACAAGAAACTATTGAAAAAATAGTTAAAAATTCTTGTATTGTATTTAAAGGTGAACTAGAAAAATCACTTAATGATTTTAAAATTGAATCAAAATCTACATTTGATTATTGACAAAAAAAATATTGAGAAGCTGTTGATAATTTAAGAGCAGTTGAAAAAGATTTTAGAACATTAAGGGAACAAGACTTACAATTCTATAAATACCAATTAATTAATGCTTGTAAATTATATATTTCTCAAGGAAAAATGACTCAGTTTCAGTTTGATAAACTTACTGAACTTCATAAAATCTACAACAGTCTGGGTGGTAATAGCCAAGGAGACTTATATTACAACAAAGCAATATCTTTACCAATAGTTAAAGATGATGAAAGAGTTCTACATGAAGATTGGAATGTAGATGACTTATTTGTTGATGCTAA
>JAEEGL014402440.1_pt1 | contig 15822 bp, 11 predicted proteins | sample 9134231 | NCBI WGS metagenome assembly JAEEGL01 (sample SAMN16246548, study PRJNA631951) | gut metagenome | biome: gut microbiome; feature: rumen; material: fiber-attached | host: Bos | place: Iran: Karaj | collected 2018-10
CTTATAATCCTCTTCTATCATATTCTAGTACTAAATGGGTAAATGCTGGTAGTGTATGGATACATTTTAGTATTGAAGGTAAAGACATTAAAGTATCTAAGTATAAAATATTTAATGCAAGTACTAATAAAAGCAAAGCAGAGTGTAAGGCAACCTCTAATAAATGTAGTAAAGAATCTTTAACTACAGGAAGTTATTATGTAGAAGCTTATGATGCTTCTAATAACAAAGTAGCTAATAGAAAATACTTTAATGTTAAGTTTGATTATACCCCTCCAACTTTTGAACTAAAAAATGTGAAACAAGAATTTGAACTTACAAGTGACAATGTTGTTTTCGATTATGAAAATGAAGTTATAAATATTAAAGATGATAATGGCTATAAAGATGTTAAATATACATTAACTAGATATACACCAAAGGGACCAGAATACATTGTTAAAGATGAAGATATAAAAGATAAAGATTTAAGAATTAATAAATCTCTTGAAAGTGGTAAATATGATTTATATATAACTGTTACTGACTTTGCCGGTAATGTTAGCGAAAGTAAACATAAACATATAACTTTCTATATTAAATATAAAATTGATTTAGAGTTCTATGATAAAAATGATCATAAACATCTAATAGATACTATGAAAGTATATACATATGGATTATATCGTGAAGAAGATGTTAATGGAAAAGTTTTAAAAGTATTACCACAAAAGGTAGAACTAAGTAATAATCCTCAAGGTGTAGCTTGGTTTAAGAATGCTAACTTATTAGGTACACAAGTAAAATCATCTTCTATTGTTGAGAATGCAGGTTATCATGTATTATATGGTAAAGAATCAAAAATAGTTTTAGATTTTGATTTTAAATGTAGAAACTTAGAATATAATACTAAGATGCAAAATTTAGTGGAAACTAATAATACTTTTGGTTATACCATTACTAATAATTATCAAAAAGATGCAGGAACTTATTATGTATTTATAGTTCTTGATAATGATGTGACATGGGAAGATGGTACAAGAAAAGAACTTGCGTTAAAATGTTCTATTAAGAAACATCGTATATCTGATTTAAGAACGGTAACTGATGTTGTTGAATATTCAGGAACAAAAGTAGGAGAAAGAGTTAATAATTATAAAATTTTCTATAATTATTATGGCGAAACGGTTCCAATATTCGCTAAATTATATGAAGTTAATATTAATGATAGTTGTAATTTAGTAGATAGTAATTACCATGGTCATAATAATTATGGAAATAATAATTCATGTAGTTCATCATTCAATCAACAAGGTTCAAACAATCCTTTCTATTCGGGATTTAATCCTTTTTATGATAGATATAATCCAAATCAAAGTAATAATGCTGATGATGATTGTGGATATAAGATAAAACATTATATTTCTAATGAAAGAGATGGTTATTTCTTAAATAATTATGAACTTGATGATTTATGTAATACAGTGAAAATTAAACAAGCTGAATTAACAATAACCCCAAGTCGTATTATTAAAGATTATGGTGAGAGTAGTGTCTTTTCCTTTGATTTATTTAATAATTATAATGCAACAGGTTTAGCAGCTGGAGAAAGAGTTGAAATGTCTATAAAAGGTTCTAGACATAATGCAGGTATGTCTACAAGATATATTGATGGATATTATTATCAAAAATATAATGTTTATAAAACAAATCCACCTAATATTGCATATCATGGTTCGGTTTGTGATATTGAAGATGATAGAAATCTAAGAGAATATAATGATTCACAACAGAAAATAATTCAAAATCAATATAATGAAACGGAATTAAATAGATTAAAACAAGAACTAGAAAGATTAAAAAGCCAAAATCAAGGTTTTGGTGGATATAATGATTATCGTATAAGAGAATTAGAAAATAGAATAAGACAAATGGAAAGTAACAAAAACAAAGAACCTATAAAAGTCTTTAATGATAATACTGAAACTACAAGATTCTATAAGATAACTGGAGAAATGAATAGTGTTACTATAAATCGTGTTAAAGGAGCACAAGTTGGTAGTTGTAATGTTAATTTAACTGATGATGGTACAACAAATATTACCGTTAATTATAAAAATGTTGATGATAGATTCTTAAAGGCATATAAATATACTAGTGATAAGAGTAAATATTGTAATCTTGAAGTTGGAAAGACAGCTGAAGAGGTAGAATTTACTATTTATGCAGATTGTAATCATACATTTAGTGATGGATCACTAAGTAAAAAAATATCTTGTAAAGTTAAAAAAACATATGCTGAACCTGGTACATGTAATTCTGATGCTAAGAATGATGGTTATACAAGAATAGCTTCTGGTGGTAAGCATATAACTTATAGTAAAGAAACAACAACTGTTGGTGGTAATCATACAATTACTATGAAAGCTGATGATTGTTATACATTTAGTGATGGAACAAAAACTAAAACAATTACTTGTAATGTTAAAAAGGAATACTTAACAGTTACTTTGGATCCAAATGGATGTGGTAGTTTAACATCTACTACTTTATCTGTTAAGAAAGGATCTACTTATGGTAGTATTCCAACTCCTACAGATGATGATCATAAATTTAATAAATGGGTAGATAGTGATGGTAATACTATTACATCTAGTACAACTGTTACAAAAGATGATGATCATACTTTAAAAGCTCAATGTGATAGATACTACAAGATTATTTATAAAGATGGTAGTAAGGTTATTGATACAACAAAATTATTAAAGAATGACAGTTATGAAATAATGAAAACTTATACCAAAAATGGTTATACATTTAAAGGATGGACCACTAAGAGTGATTTAACTGATGATGGTTATAATTGGACTGGTGCTAGTGGTAAATGGGAAATTGATAAATGGACACAAGCAGGTAATACATATGGTATTAATAATTATAAACTATATTTATATGCCATAATGGAAAAAGACCCAGAACAATATGTAATTAGTTATGATGGTACTGGTGGAGATGGTACAATAGAATCTCATGTGTGTATCGAAAAAGAAAGTTGTACTATTCATGGTTGTGAGTTTACTTATAAGGGATGGAATTGTGATAGTCTATCAACTAGTAATAATAAAGATGATGGATATGGTTGGACAGATTGGTCAGGTAAGTGGACTTATGAAAATGGTGAATATGGTATTAGTGATAACAAATTAAAATTATATGCTTTATGGTCTAAGAAAGTATATTCTGTTACATATATAGATGCCGATACCGAAACAACAGATTCTGTAACATATGGTGATAGTTATACTATTAAGACAGCAGGTTTAAATAATAGAGAAGGCTTTATTGGATGGACAACTAATGCTGATAAAACTGATGATGAATTTGGTTGGAGTAATTGGTCAGGTACTTGGTCTTATGATAATGGAGAATATGGTATTAATAACGATAGTTTAATACTATATGCAAGATATGATGAACCAGTTCCTTCAGTATCAACACCAAGTTCTTGTGGACAATGTAATATTTATTATTACTATGTAACGTGTTTAAGTATCAGTGGATACCATATTTCATCAGGAAGAAATTCAAGATACACTTTAGCTGTTAACACAGGATATAAATCACTAGCCGCAGCAAAATCAGCAGCTGCAAATGTCGATAAATCAAGTTGTGTAGATCCAGATACAAGAGTAGGTGCTGATTGGCGATATAAAGCAAGTGGTAAAACCCAAAGGGGTATTAATATTTCAGTGAATGGTTATTATCAAGACACTTGTGCTAATGCTATTCAAAATTGTCGTAATGCATCTTCAGATTTAATTGATGCAACTTGTTCTATAAGATGCAGTGGATAATAATATAAAACTATATCTTCGGATGTAGTTTTTATTATTGCCTTAAATATTTATTTTTTATATAATATACCTTAGGTGATTAAAATGATAAGTGTTAATAATGTAACCTTAAGATTTGGTAAAAAGACTTTGTTTGAGAATGTTAACTTAAAGTTTACTAATGGTAACTGTTATGGTTTAATTGGTGCTAATGGAGCAGGGAAGACAACATTCTTAAAACTATTAAGTGGAGAACTTGAAACTAGTAGTGGAGAGATAACTATTGGTAAAGATGAAAGATTAGCAGTTCTAGAACAAGATCATTACAAATATGATAATTATTCTGTTATTGATGTTGTTTTAATGGGTAATAAAAAACTATATGATATTAAAATAGAAAAAGAAGAATTATATAATCATACTGAGTTTACTGATCAAGATGGAATAAGATTAGGTGAATTGGAAGCTGAATTTGCGGAAATGAATGGTTGGGGAGCTGAATCAGAAGCTGGTGAATTACTTTCTAGTTTAGGTATTCCAGTAGCTGAACATTATAACTTACTAAGTGAGATTGAAGATTCTCATAAAGTTAAAGTATTACTTGCTAAAGCCTTATTTCAAAACCCTGATATACTTCTTTTGGATGAACCAACTAATAACTTAGATCTAGCAGCTATCGAATGGTTAGAAGAATTCTTAATTAATTATGAAAATACAGTTATTGTTGTATCTCATGATAGATACTTCTTAAATAAAGTTTGTACCCATATAGTTGATATTGATTATAATAAAATGACATTATTTATGGGTAATTATGACTTCTGGTATGAGAGTAGTCAATTATTAATTAAACAAATTAAAGAACAAAATAAAAAGAAAGAAGAGAAGATTAAAGAATTAGAATCATTCATTGCAAGATTCTCAGCAAATGCAAGTAAAAGTAAACAAGCTACATCAAGAAAGAAAATACTTGAAAAGATTAAACTTGAAGAATTAGTACCTTCTACAAGACGTTATCCATATATTGATTTTAAACCAGAGAAACCTAGTGGTAGAGAAGTACTAACTATTAAAGACTTAGTATATGAAGAAAATGGTAATCGTATTTTAAATAAAGTTAATATTATTGTTAATAAAGGTGATAAGATTGCTTTTGTTGGTAGAAATAATATTGCTAAAACCGCCTTATTTAATATAATCATGCATAAACTTAAATATAGTAAGGGAGAAGTATTATTTGGTAAGACTATTAATCCATCTTATTTCCCTATTGATAATACAGAATATTTCAAGAGTGATAAAGATATTATGGAATGGTTACAAAGTGAAGTTAATATTCCTGATCCACAAGAACTAAGAAACTTCTTAGGTCGTATGTTATTCAGCAATGAAGATGTCTTTAAAAAAGTTAATGTATTATCAGGTGGTGAGAAAGCAAGAGTATTGTTATCTAAAATGATGCTTGAAAACCCTAATTTTATTGTTTTAGATGAGCCAACTAACCACTTAGATTTAGAGAGTATTACTAGTCTAAATAAGGGTTTAAGTAACTTTGAAGGTGAGATTCTTTTAGCTAGTCATGACCATGAACTTATTAGTACCGTAGCTAATAGAATTATTGAAATTAAAGAGGATGGAACAATCATTGATAAGATTAGTGATTATGATTCATATTTAGAATGGCGTAAGACCTTTTATTAAAAGAACTGAGAAGTTCTTTTTTTCTTGTATTTTTAAGGGTTTTATGGTATGATATAGAGGTTTTTTGGGGGTATATATGGGAAAAGGATACACAATTGTACAAAAATTAAATGATGAAGTAAAAGAATTAGATAAGAAAATTGATAATATTGGTGATGATAATATTATTGGTCATTCTACAGTTGATGATATTAATGGATTAATTAAAGATATTAATAAAGACATTAAGAAAGTAGATCGCAAAAATAGAAGAATGGCTTGTATTAAAAATATAAGAATATTTGGAACATTTATTCGTTTTTTCTTCCCATTTGTTATTGCTATTGGAATGGCTTTTGGCTTCCACAATTGGTTTACTAAAGATGTACCATTTTATCCACAACGTGTATTTAAATTCGCTCATCATAATGAGAGTATTGATAAAACAGGTATCGTATCAGATGATGTAATTTATAGTAGTGATCAAAGTAATAAAGGAAATTCTGCTCAAATTATTACAAAATGGGAACAAAAACCAGATGGTAAATGGTATAGAGTAATTAAAACATATACTTCATATGATAATTATTCTTTAGAACAATTACTTGAGTTTGCTAAGAACGAAAATTTAAATGTTGAAGCTTTATTTGGAAAAGTTGATGATATTAAATTTGAGGTAAAAGATAGTTTATCTCAAGAAGAAAAAGAACAAAAAGATTACTTTAAGATTATTTATCGTCATAATAATGAAGAAGATGTAATGCTTCTTCCACAAGATTTTTGGCCAAATGTTGGATATTCCTTTCTATTTTTAATTTGGCTTGGAGTGTTTGGCTTAGGAGCTTTGGCATGGCGTGCAGAAGGTAGTAAATATGATCCTGAGAATAGTTGGAAACTATTTGAGGAAAAATATAAAAACATAGATATTTCAGAAATAAAGAAACTTTTTGAAGAAAAGAAAATCAAATTTGAAAGAAGAATTAATCCAGAGGTAACATTAACAGATCCTATTACTGGAGAAAGACAAAGAATTAAGAAATAACTTGGAGGTCTCATGGAAAAAGAATATACGATTGTAAAAAATTTAAATGACAAAGTAGAAGAGTTAGATAAGAAAATCGATAATATTGGTGATGATAATATCATTGGTCACTCTACGATTGATGATATCAATGGATTAATAAAAGATATTAATAAAGATTTTAAGAGAGTTAAAGGTAAAAACATACGTATAACTAGTCTTAGAAATATTAAAATATTTGGAAGAGCTTTTCAAGGATTATTCCCATATTTAGTTGCTGTTGGTCTTATTTTTGCTGCACAAACAGGTTGTGGAGATATACCTTTTTATCGACAAGAACATTTTGAGTTTGCCCATCATGAAGAAACTATTGATTATACTGGAAAAGTATCTGAAAATGTCATTTACAGTGATGATAAAGCTGATTCTACTGATTCAGCATACTATGTTTCAAAATGGGAGAAAAAACCAGATGGTAGGTGGTATAGAGCAGTTAAAGAATATGAACGATTTAAAAATGATTCATTAGATGAATTATTTGAACTTGCTAAGAATAAAGATCTTAACTTTGAAGAAATCTTTGGTAAAGTTAAGGACGTTAAATTTGAAGTACGTAATGATGAACCATCTGAAGAAGAAAAAGGTGATTATTTAAAAATTGTTCATCGATATAAAAATGAAGAAGACGTTATGTTAGTTCCTCAAAACTTTTGGGTTAATTTAGGCCTTTCCGCATTGTATTTAGTAGCATGTTTCGTTGCTTGTGGGTTAGTATGGATAGGGCGTGTAGAAGAATCTAACTACGATTGGGGAAAACATTTAGCAAGAATAAAAAGAGAAAATCCAAACATTGATATTTCTGAAATAAAGAAGCTTTTTGAAGAAAAGAAAATTAAATTTGAAAGAAGAATTAATCCAGAGGTTACATTAACAGATCCTATTACTGGAGAAAAACAAATAATTAAGAAATAATAATAAATTAGGGGGATTTATGGAACAAGATAAAAAATTAGTTGAAAAAGTACTAGATGATATTTGTGAACTAGATAAAAAGATTGGTGATATTGGTAAAGATAATATTATTAGTCACTCTAGTCTTGATGAAGCTAATGAAATGGTAAAAGGAATTGATAAAGAAATTAATAACATCAAGGGAATTAATCGAAAAAGAACAGCTATTAAGGGTGTAAAGGTATTTGGCCGCTTATTAAAAGAAGCTCTTCCTTATGTTGTAGTAGCAGGAATATTATTTGGTGGTCAATCATTAATTATTGATCCTCCATTTATTAAGCAAGATGTTCTTAAAAAAGCAGAGTATGAAAAGGTTATTGATATCTCAGGAAAAATTACAAAAAAATTATCTTATGTTGAAGATGGTGAAAAAGATAATAGTAATTTACTAGTTTATGCTTCCAAATGGGAAAAAAAACAAGATGGTTATTATTATCAAACATTAAAAGAATATGTTTTTGTAGATCAAGATAATATCACAAAAATGTATCTTAATTTAGCAAATAAAGAAGTTACTAATAAGTTTGATGGTGTTACTCAAAAAGCTAAATCTACGAAATACTTAAAGAAAGCTCCAGAAGATTTAACTCCTGAAGAATTAGCGAAAGGAGATACGATATTCCTTACATATCATACACATAATGATGATGATATCATTATTGAAGCTCAATCAGATGCTAAGAATTCCACTGGAACAATAATTTATCTAGTACTTGTAGCTGTATTTTCTATTATTATCTTAGGAACTCGAGCTGTTAATGGTTTTCCAATAAAAGAAGCTTTAAAAAATCTTAAAGAAAAGTATCCTAGTATTGATATTAAAGACTTAGTAAAACTATTTGAAGAAGAAAAAATAAAAGTATCTGTAATAAGAAAACAACAAGTTAATTTAATAGATCCTATTACAGGGGAAAAACATCGATTTGTTTAGAAGGGGAAAATTATGAAAAACACGAAAATAGAAAAAGTATCATTGGATGAAGAAGAATTCAAAGAATTATTACTAGAACAAATTAATGAATTTGATAAGAATATCGATAATATCGGAAAAGATAATATAATTAATCATTCTTCATTACAAGAAGCAGAGAGTTCATATAAATTAATTAATAAGAATATTAAAAAAGCTAATCGATTTAATAAATTTATAACATGTGTTAGAAATATTAAAATCTTTGGTAGATTCCTACAAGGAGGATTACCATATATCGTTGTTGCTGGTCTTACCTTTACTGGACAAACATTATTAGGTGATGTACCTTTTTATCCTCAAAAAAGTGAATTTAAAGTAGCCCAACATGAACAAATAATTGATAATACTGGGGTTATTGATGAGAAAGTAACTTATATAACTGAAGGTACTGGAGATAAAAATCAAGTACAATATACTACAAAATGGGAAAAGAAATCAGATGGTAATTATTATCGAGCAACGCAAACCTATGAAGTAGGGAATTTTACTGCAGAACACTTAAAGGAAATGATTAATGATCCAGCTTTTAACTTCGAAGAAACTTTTGGAAGAAGCAAATCAAATAAATATGAAGTTAAAAAAGAAAATGAATTAACAAAAGAAGACTTAGAAGAAGCAGCAGGATTTAAAATAATATATCATTATACGGATGATTTAGATGTTATTTTAGGAGCTCAAGATATGGGTGCGAATGTTGGACTTACTTTTCTTTATCTTTTTATAACCTTTATAGGAACATTACCAGTATTATTTTGGCGTATGGAAGAATCTGATTATGATTTTAGCGAACATTTAGAGAATATTAAAGATGAAGCTATAGAAGCAAAAATTGATATTGAAGAAATAAAAAGATTATTTAACGAAAAGAAAATTAAATTTGAATTAGTTAAAAAGGGTGAAATAACATTAACTGATCCAATTACAGGAGAAGTTCAAGTAATAAAAAATAAATAGGAGATTATATGAAAGAAGATAGTTATACTTTAAAAAATATGATTGATGGTAATATTATTAAACTAAATGATAAGATAGATAACCTTGGTAATGATAATATAATTAGTCATTCAAGTCTTGATGAAGCTGAAGATTTAGTAAAAACTATTAATAGTGATATAAGAAAAATAGAAAGAGATAATATAAAAAAATCTTGTATTAAGGGCATAAGAGTATTTGGAACTATCTTAAAACATATTGCTCCATATATCTTAGTCGTTGGTTTAGTATTTGGGGCTCAAACATTAACATTCGATACACCATTTGTACGTCAAAATCAAACTAGAATTGCTGAGTCAACATATACAACTACTAATTTAGAGTATACGAGTAAAGATTTAAATTATGTTCTTCCATCAGAGAAGAATAAAAAATCAGATGCTACTTTTATTTCAAAATGGGAAAAGAAGATAGATGGTAAATATTATCGCACTATTAAAGAATATAAATTTGATTATAATACTGATTCTCTAAATTTATTATTGAATTTATTAGATAGATCTAAGGATGATAAATTCGATAATGTCATTCAAAGACCAAAAATTACTAGAGTAGAATGTAAAACAGAAGATGAAATAACTAATGAAGAATTAGAACAAGGTGATTTTATACAATTAATAGATCGTCATTATGATGAAGAAGATATTATTTATGCTATTCAAGATGTAGCACCAAATATTTTATATACTTTATTCTTCTTAATAATTACTGGTGGTATATCATCTATTATTGGTACATATAGAATTAAAAAGGATAATAATCGTCAATTCTTTTATAAACTACAAGATTTAGATGCAATTTATAAAAGAGTTAATATTGATGAATTAAAAAAACGTTTTGAAGAAGGAAAAATAAGATTAGAAAGAGTAAAAAAAGGAGATGTTAGCTTAATAGATCCTATTACTAACAAAAAATCAGTTGTACGTTAAAAGAGGGGATAATAATGAATAGATATGTTTATGACGAAAAACTTGAATTAGAACAAGAAGTTAATAAACTAGATAAGAAAATTGAAGATCTTAAATACGCTAATATTGTTAGTAGTAAAATGCAAGATTCAATTAATGAAGATATTAAAAATATAGGTATTAAAATTAGAGATATTAATATTAATAATATTGAATGTGCTCTTATTAGAAAAATTAAAGTATTAGGTAAATATGTATTAAGAGCTATACCATATGTTATTATTGCAAATTTATTTCTTGGTTTTCATTTATTTATATTTAGAGAATTTCCTTTCTATAGAGATTTAGAGAAACGTTTTCCTCTTCATGAAGTTATTCTTGATAAAGATGTAATGGTAGATAAAGTAGAAGAAACAAAAAAACCTCGTTATAATAATGAAGTATATTATACTGATGGGAAAGCCTTCTATACTACCAAATGGGAATTAGGAGAAGATAATAAATATCATCGTTTAATTAAAGAGTATGATGTTAGTAATATTACTCCTGAAGAATTAAAGATATTAGTTAATAAACCTAAAGTAGAATTAGAAGATATTCTTTATCGTTATCGTTCCGAAAAAGAAGAAATTAAAAATAAAGAAGAATTAACTCCTGAAGAACTAAATAAAGAAGATGCAGTACGTTTTATTTATCATTATATTGATGAGAATGACTTTGTAATGGAACTACAAGATCCACAAAATAATTTAGGTTTTACCCTTGCTTATTTAATATTAACAATAGCAAGTAGTGGAGTATTATTCTTTAGTCGTAGAGATAAACATTATAATGAGAATTTTATTAAAGAATTAGAAAAAATAAAGAAACGTTATTCAAAAACGGATATTGAAGAAATAAAAAAATTATTTAAAGAAAACAAAATTAAATTTGAATTAGTTAAAAGAGGAGAAGTAACTATGACAGATCCAATAACTAATGAAAAAACTAGAGTAAGATAATAAAGCTATCTAAGGAGATGGCTTTTTTCTTGATAAAATAAGGTTTTTATGGTATAATATGCAATGTTTTAGGGGTGGTATAGTGAAGAAAGGATACAAGTATCAGAATGATATAAAAAAAGATCTTAAAGTCATTGATGATATGCTTAATAATTCAGAAAGAATTAGCAGTGAAACCCTATCTAATATTGAAAATAAATTTAATTTTATTAGTAGAAGAATTAAACTTACAAAAAAAGATAACATTTGTAAATCTATTATAAGAAACACAAAAATATTTGGAAAATTATTACACGGGGCTTGTCCTTATGTTGTTGTAGCAGGACTAGTATTTGGTGTTCAAACACTTACTTTTGATACTCCATTTATAAGACAAAATCAATTAAATATTAAGCTTCATGAAGAAACATTTATTAATGGGGTACAAACTTCAGAAATTGCTGAATATCATGTTCAATCATATACATCCTATAGTGAAGCGTCTCATACTACACCATGGGTAAAGGGTGATGATGGTAATTATCATCGAACTGTTGAAGAATATAATGGCCTAGTATTATTACCTAATGTAGTTAAAGAAGCCATTGATAATCCAGAAACTAAATTAGAAGATGTTTTTGGAAAAGTTAGATATCGAAAAAATGAAGTTAAGAGAGAAGCTGACATTACCGAAGAAGAAAAGAATAAGGGTGAAGAATATAAAATCATTCGTCGTTATAAAGATGAAGATGATGTTATGATGATTGCTCAGGATTCATCTATTAATATTTTATTTGGTTTGTTATATCTTGTGTTGACAGGTGTTTTTATACTTCCTGTAATATTTTATAACTGTGACAACTCAGATTTTATCTTAAGTAATGAAATAAGTTTGATAAGAGAAAACTTTGATCTTATTGGTTTAAATATTAATGAATTGAAAAAAGCTTTTTATGAGGGTAAAATTAGATTTGAAAAAATAAAAAGAAATGGTGTTACTCTTACTGATCCAATTGATGGATCTAAAATATATGTTAAATAAAAAGAACTATCTAATCTATTTTAGATAGTTCTATTATTTTATCCATATTATCATCACTAGCCATAATATTTTTATGTAACATTCCACATTTTGTACACTTATATATTATTTTATAAGTATCACGATATTTTTCTATTCCAATAGGTTCTAATAAACCTTTACAAGGATTCTTTCGATCGCCAGGATTAATATCCACATGTAAAGAATATAAACAATTATTACAATGATCTCTAGCAGTTACATTTAATTTACTAACTTTATTACCACAATTAAGACATACAAACTCTTCATCAATCATATTAAATTTTTTCATACATTCACCAATTAAATTATATTATATTTTATATTAATTTAAAACATATTTAATTGATTATTATAATATCACATGTTATAATAAAAAACGCTTTTTGGGGGTTACTATGAAGAAGAAAGATGATTCTTATGTCTTGGTTAATAAGTTATCAGAAGATATTAAAGAATTAGAAGGAAAATTAAAAACGGTAAATAAAGATAACTTAAAGTTAGCTTCAATTAGAAATATAAGAATTTTTGGAAGATTTATACAGATGGTTGCACCATATCTTGTTGCTGCAGCTTTAGTCTTCACTGCACAGTCATTCTTAATTGATATTCCTTTTTATCAAGAAGATATAAAAAGTTATAAAAACTACATGGTTAACTTAGATAGTAAAGGTGTTATCTCGTATCAAGATAAATATGAAGATTTTGATGGAGCAAGTGAAATTACAATATATAGTAAATGGGAAAAAGAAGATGATGAATTCTATTCTAGAACTATTAGAATTTATTCATTACGTGATTATAGTATCGATGAAATAAAAGAATTTATAAATAAAGATACTGTTACAGTAGAAGATATCTTAGGAGAAGCTAAAAAAGAAATTAAAGAACATAAAAATATCATAACAGAAGAAGAACTAAATGATAATGGTTATATGGAAGCTGTTAAGTATTATGAAGATACTGATGATTTTATAATTATTCAACAAGAAGCAGGATTAAATGTTGCTTTAACAATATTATATTTATTAATAACCTTCGGTTGTGAAATAGGTGTTGCTAAATTTCGCTATGATGTATCTGATTTTAGTTTCTCATCAAAAGTAAAAGCTATAAAAAGAAAATATCCAAAGATTGATCGTAAACTATTAGAGAAAAAATTAAATATCAAGAGACAAACTTATAATAGATTAGTAGGTGGCAAGAATGAGTAATAAATATATAGAATTTAGTAGTGATGATCAAATATTTCATATTCTAAACCCAGAAAAGAATACAAAGCTAAGTAAGTTAAATAGTCTTGATTTAAAACAAATAATATTTTTAATTGATAACTTTTATTTGATATATAGAAAGAAACTAGGTATTGATAAAAATATTACTTTTGGTTTCGAGATAGAAGTAGAAAAAGTAGCTTGGGAAGATTTAAGAGATGATTTAGAGAACCTAACATTAAATCTTAATGGATGGGATGCTTGTGATGATGGTAGTCTTGATGATGGAATTGAATTAACATCCCCAGTATTACATGATGGAAAAAAAGCTTGGAAAGATTTAAAAAAAATATGTAATGTATTATCAAACGATTCAACTGTAGGTAAATCAACTGGTGGACATATTCATGTAGGAAGTCAAATTCTTGGTTCTAATAAAGACTACTGGCTAAATTTATTAAAATTATGGAGTACATATGAAAATATATTATATCGTTTCTTATATGGAGAATTTTTAGTTGGAAGACCTAAGATTTTAGAATATGCTCAACCAGCATCTGACTTATTTGATACACTAAATAAAAAGTTTATAGATAATGAAATCGATATTAAGACAATGATTACGATGTTAAAGGGAAATGTTGATCGTTATAGTGCCATTAACTTTAAGAATTTAAAAAAGAATCATTTAGATGAAATAAAAAAAGATAATACCCTAGAATTTAGAGCAGCTAATGGTACTATTAATCCTATTATTTGGCAAAACAATTTAAATACCTTAGTTAATTTCCTTTTATATACTAAAAGTTCTATGTTTGATTTAGATACTATTGAAAAGAGAAGAGAAGTAAATAAAGAACTAGGTATTAAGTATTCTGTATATGATGAAGTATTCTTAGATCAAGCCTTAGAATTCTGTGATTTAATATTTAATAATAATTATGATAAAGTTTATTTCTTAAAACAATATTTAAAAGGTTTTGAGTTTGAAAAGAATAGAAATGGATTTACAAAAGCTAAAGAATTAACAAAAAAATAAAAGAGATACTGAAAAGTATCTTTTTTTGTAAAACAACAATGTAAACAAATGTGTAAATATGAATTTGTATCGATTTAAAATGTAGACACCAAATTTTAAGAAATATATAATAATATTATAGAAGAGGTGTCTTATGAAATGTAAAAAATTGACATTGTTTATTTTAATTGCATCATTATTTTTTATTCCATTTTATGTAAACGCAAAGGAGTCTTGTACTATTGTCAGTGGTAACGGAACTGATATTGGTAGTGAAATAGCATGTGGTACTGAACACTTTTATGTTATTGATAGTAATGATACTAGTGTCAGAATGTTAGCTAAATATAACCTTCTTGTAGGAGAAAGTATTAATAGAATAACGTTCTCTCAAGAAAGATGGGATGAATTGGTTAGTAAGTATTATTATGATTGGTATGGTTCAACTTATTTTTATAGATCTATGTTAGCAGAACCTGAATTTGATGGAGAATATGGCTTTTCCAATAATGGTATGGATGCAGTTGATGTTGATAATCGAGCAATATATACAATTAAAGAATGGAATATGGAGTATAAAAAAATTGTTGTTTCTGAAGAAAGATTCAATGAGTTGCAAACACAATATAGAATTTCATCTACTGGAGATGATTATAGTCGTGATATTTTGAACGAACCAGAATTTGATGGATGGTTTATTTCATATATTAATCCTGAATATTATACGTTCGGACTTCATAGAGAAATAAATATACCTGTAAAACAGGATCCTACTGCAATAGGTGCTCATGGAACGACACCTGGATCTCCTGATTTCCCAATGGTAGGATTTATTAAAAGCCAATATGATTTGGGATTTTCCGTAGACGCTCCAAAAACAGATAGCTATCGTGGTGGTTATAATAACTTCGAGATAGATCAAGAACGTTTAAAAACTGAAGGCAATTATTATCATAATTATTTGAAGGATTACGCTAAAACTTTAGATAATTATGAAATAGAAGAATATAGTTATTTATCAATTGATGGCTTAGATAATATCGTTTATAAATTAACTAATAATCATTTACCACTTGAAGATTGGTTAACAGGATGGCAAACAGCAACTGGTACATTTGGTAATTATAATATTATGGGTAGTTTTAAAGA